>Ga0307515_10022979_pt1 | contig 10962 bp, 11 predicted proteins | sample 17_EM_MG_FD_194513 | JGI IMG/M metagenome (GOLD analysis project Ga0307515, IMG submission 194513) | Populus trichocarpa ectomycorrhiza microbial communities from riparian zone in the Pacific Northwest, United States - 17_EM | ecosystem: Host-associated > Plants > Roots > Unclassified | place...
TTCAATGGGTAGTCCGAGCAGCCTGCCAGAGTCGAGTCGTAGCAACGCTGCCGGCGAAGCTCAAGACAGCGGCATGTTTGTGAAGGAAAGGATTCTACCACTCTTCACTGAGTATGCGTGGAGCTGTACCCATTCCCTTCTCCTTCATCCGGCGTCCCACGCAACAGCGCGATGTAAGCGCCACTTGCCACTGGTCCGCTGAAGCGAGTAACACACGGGAACGAAAAGTGAAACATTTCGATTCCTCCTTTGGCACAGCAGAGGACTACCCCGTATCATAGTGGCCTCATCGAATTGCTTGCGGGCCTCACGTTTTTCCACGTCGTCGCAGCGCTGTATTGACACTCACCGTAGGAGGGTCGGCCGATATACATTGAACAACTTGGCAAGCTGAACGTACAGCAACTCTACTCGATCACCGACGAAGAACGCCTGCTCAAGCGTCTTGTTTTCGAGTACGAGAAGTTCTTGTCTGACCGGTTGCCTGCTTCAACCCGAATGATGGGCCACCCGGTGGAGACGTCGTGCACGATTATGGATATGAACAACGTCTCGTTACGGTACTTCTATCAAGTCAAAGACTACATCCTGAAAGCGGCAAAGATCTCACAAGACAACTACCCGGAGTGTATGGGCAAGTTTTACATCATCAATGCACCCTATTTGTTCTCAGCCGTCTGGGCGGTCATCAGGCCGTGGTTGGACGAGGTGACGGCCAATAAGATCCAGTTTATGTCCACCGGCCACAAGGAGGTATTGCTGAGCCAAATCCCAGCGGAGAATCTGCCCGTGGAATTTGGTGGTACTTGCACCTGCGATGGGTTGGGTGGGTGCTCGATGAGTAATGCAGGGCCGTGGAACAAGCCTGCGGAAACGGCTACGTCTACGGCCCCTCCGACTGCAACTTGATGATTAGGAGAGTAGAGGGTGGATTTGAATCCATAGACATGATGGGATGGTTGGTCTTCTGTTGGGCCTCGTAGAATCATGTCAGGGTCTGAGTGGCGAGTAACTGATAGTAATTAGGAACAGTTCATAGCGTCACAGAACAAAGTCGAGTTTGCCTATAGCCAATGTTTTTGATTCAGATACTCGAGGGCTAGTGATGCGTTGTTCACCAATGTACTTCAGAAATATCGACTGTATCCACGTCTACGCCGTCCTTGAACCAACGTTCCTCTTCTGTTATTTTGATGTCGTTACCAGACATTTGGCTGATGCATAGGTGAGTTTGAATGTCCTTAAATGAAATCTGTGAAATGACGGACCGTTTACGCATTCGCCCGTCTTCTGCAAATGTCCAGTCCTCCAACCCATAACACCGCGACCATTGACCTGAGGCGTCGTGGTATTCATACCAGAACTATATAATATAACGTAGTCACGTCACAGACAACCTTTGCGAATCTAACGAAAGCGACACACCTGAACAGCAATCTTATTCTCTGTCCAAGCGAACAGCTCTTTCCTAAGCCTGTAGCCTTGCTCTTTCTCCCACTTGTTCCTCAGAAACGTAATGATCGCGTCCGTCCCTTGCAGAAAGCAGTCGCGGTTGCGCCAGATCGAGTCCGGGGTGTATGCTCTCGATACTGCTACTGGGTCCCTTTTGTAGATTCAGTGTCTAAGGGAAGACAGAGAGATCTATCGAGACACACTGAGTGTTCCAGAGATTTTGAGCGGCTTTGACCTTGATCGAGCACGTAGGTGAGTGGACAATTTGCCCCGTTGGAAAAGTGGAATGAAGCGTACAGTACCTTGTTTCGTGCGGTTTCTTCGGTGAAAGGAGGGACGATCCCGGCCATTTCTGGAGTACAATCTGTTTCTTTTCCGAGTGGACTATGCTAGAATGCCCCTTGATCTTGATATCTTTCGGGTCTGGTGGTTTTCGGGTCGAAGTGGGAAGGTGGGAAGGAAGAACGCGAGAGGGTCATGTGCGTCACTCGATCACTCGATTCGTCGTAGGTCGCATCATCAGGATACGGCCGTAATCCAGATTAACGTTACAAATTCAATATTTTCATCCGACGGGAGGGTCGCAGATGGGGACTAAAGCATCTCCAGCTCGGAGCCTGGGGGAGCTCTTCATTTGAGTTTGGTCGTGGTAAGGTCACAACTCATGGGTTGCACCGTCGTGATGTAAGGCGGCTGATATGATCCATCGCTCGGCGAGGGCCAGAGCCTAGCTGGTACGCATAATATCATCACGATTTATAGGCGCAGTCGCTAGGGGCTTCGGGGAGAATTATCGTGTCTGAATTGTTTGTATTCACAGAGCGTTGGGACTTAGATTTAACCATTGCTTTATATATATCCGCCTATTTTAGTTAGTTAGATCTGACTTATGTCCGGCGTCTGCCTAGTGTGGAGCACCGTACGTTTCAATTAATTAAGATGGACCCTTGGCTGGCCTCCACGAATTTACAAGCTCATGTCCATTCCGGCCTTTGAATTCAGTCAGGCTAGTCCGGAGAGCCGGACTTGCCTCGTCGTATTTGACTCTAGCTGGATACCCAGTCGAGTTTTTTGGGGGGACGGAAGGAGTATAGAGAAAAAGGGGTGATCATTGCACGGTTTTCTTGACAACGCAACCCGCCTTCAATCCCTGGTGGACTTGGGGCGCCGTCGTGAGATCAGGATTGCCATCTTTCATCATAAGGGTCATACTTATGATAGTGGCGTTACCTAACAATTCTGTGCCCCATTACCGGGGAGCGCCGGGTCCCTCCATAACCCATTTGATAGCTGGGACTTTATTCAAGTGAGAGTTTTTATCGCACAATATCAATGGTGTATATGTGGATGCCATCAAAGCAATGGCAAAGTCCGATTGAGAGCCGGTCGATATGGCAGCTGTGGTGGGTACGTGTCATGAGATGATAGGTGAAGACCAATAGGATACATTGAATCCCGAATGGCTGGCAAAGAGGGTTAATCAATCCCTGACCCATTGGTGTTTGTGGCAGTCTTGTATGTGCCAAAGGGCCAAATCGTGTTCAGCTTATAAAGGGACACCACCAAACGGAGGCACTAACAACCCTCATCACCCTTGTTATTCATGTCCTCTACCCTCGCGGCCCTTAAGGACTACGCATGGACTGCACACGCGGCGGTCACTCAGTGCAAAACGTTGGAGGTGGCATTCATGGACCAAGGGCTGCAAAGCAGCCCACAGAATACAGATCTCACCGACACGGCCGCAGAGCTGATCAATGACATCTTATTGTGCGGGGATATTAGGGATGAAGCGAAATGCAAACTGGTAAATGATCGAGTGATCAAACCCTTGATTTGCTAAACCGGCATGCTGACACACCATTCAGCTCACCGTACCATTGAAGGCCCTCATCACGGTTGCTCACGAATACTGGAATGACTGTGTACGCAAGTCGTGGGGGCCGCTCAAACCAAAACTAGATACGCTAGTAGAAAACCAGTGCGAACATGGGGAAACAAAATGCACCTGCAAGCTCGAGCGGCGTATGACCTTATACGGCTTTCTTTGGGCCGATTTCTTTGGGCCCTCAGCCTCAGAGGACACGAAACACCGCGACGTCGCAAAAATGGTGCTGGACACTACAATCATGATGATTGATGCGAGAATTAACACGGCGGAAGATGGAGACCAGAGCCCCCTACTGCGGGCCATCAGCAAGGGTGACATAAGGATGTTGACGCTCTTGGAAAGTTTGTGAGTACACATAAACACCTTTTCTGAGTCCCGACTGAGCGTGGGCTGTACAAATTGTCAGTACAGAACCCGGCCTTAAGGTCATCTACTGGCGCGGGCTCTTCCAGCGCCTGATCACGTACAGTCCTATTTATTCGGACTTGACTACAGAACCGACATGTGTATGAGGTAATCTCCGAACCAGGTGTCGCTGCAGTCGATGCGTAGTACAGTCGGTGGAGGGAGTTCCGAAGAATGGTCACTATCTACCATACAAATAGGGATATACAAACGGTTCGAAGCAATGGTATTGTGCACGTAAAATATTGTTGGAAATTGGTATTCCGGTCTTCTTCCATGCCCCGATTTGATGCGACTTATCGGGCCGGGCATTCGGCAATCCCCGTCGTCAAGTCCCGATCAACTCACTAATGGAACCACATGATAGGAGGTCAGTTGAGACGGCCTGCGGCGTGTTCGCCCCAATGACCATAGGACTCGTTCGTTCTCGTAATGCATGATTTCCGATGGCGATGCACACTCAGTAGTATACGAATGGACTGTATGGGGTACTTGTCCGCTCAGTGGTTATTTTGTGTACAGGGTCCTATTTTGATGGATATTGATGCAGATATCCGCATGATGCATCCTAATTTTATCATTTTGTCCTGCGATTGTTCCCACTCATATGCACGTATCTGTGATTGAACCTAACGATACAAGTGCGTGTACGCACACTAGGTGGCAGAGACATTCATGGTGTAAGGGCGATTCGCAGACCCCAGAACTGTACTACCTAGCGGCGTTCTTCAGTAGAGCCATCAAGACATCGAGTGCATTATCATAATCGAGACCACAGTGGCCCTGAACCGTCCATAAAGCTACCTTCTGGTGAAGTGATAGGTGTGGCGAAACTTGCTTCTTTTAGACAGAAGTAGGAAGCAAAACCCAGAACGTTCCAGAAGACATGTTGAAGCGGTAAGAAGCGACACGAGAACACTAGTATCCAACAATGCGCCCATATTGAAGCGTGTCGGAAATAAGACCCCTCCTTGTATGGATATAATATTAGCTAGTAGACGAAACCCAAACACGTATCAAATCAAGAAGAATTATAGTTTCACCGGTCACATGAGACAAGCAACGTCGAGACCGAGAAACAAACGCAGAGACTCGGTCTGCGAACCTGCATGTGACCGGCGCTCAGTTGCCATAGGAAACAACCATAGCAATTATGGCGAGAACATTGACGTTTCCGACAAAGCGAGCTTTCAGCAAACGCGCGCACAGCCGGAGCGGAAACTGCGAGGCGGCAGCAGCCATTAATTACGGATGTATATATAAGACGGATTGGTTTGATTTTGATCCCTACGTGTTTGCAGTGAGTACTGATAATATGACGTTTTGCTCGTATCGGTGAAACCGAATTGATCCATAATACAGTAATTTAATCGCGCTCGAGGACTTTACTCCTCCGATTTGCTTGAACAAAGTTCTTATCTCCAGGATATTTCTGGATCAATTCCTTCCTAAGACCGGATGGCCAGAGGTCGCGCATTTAAGTAATTTCGTCGCCAATGGCCGATTCTCGATTTCCAAATCGTTCTTGTTGAGCCTTGAGTATAATGGAATATTCATATTCAAGCAACATTTGAACGAAAAGCGAAATGGATCACAAGCAAGTTATTCAACGGCAGCTACGTAGTTGTGTGATCCGCATTCCACAACCTCCTCGGCACCGCTGGGTGTTCGCATCAGGATACTCCGAACACTATTCTTGTCACTCTAAGGTTGGTCTCATTATATCCTGCCCTCGCCGAGGCATCCTTTCTGTTCTGCGCGTTTGATGCGCTCACGTGACCATTAAGGTTTCAGACTCCGCTCGCGCGTCCTTCCACATAAGAAGACCGGATCAGTTTCACTGTCATCTTCCAACCAAAACGTACCCTCTCACTTGCCACTAAAACCTCGCGACGCAATAATCAACTTCTCATTCAACAATGGCACGCACTAAGGTGAGAGTGATCCTCAAGATGACCATGGCTGGTCCTCTTCGAGTCGGAGGTTTACTGACTTGTTGTTCAGCAAACCGCCCGCAAGTCTACTGGTGGCAAGGCCCCACGCAAGCAGCTCGCGACCAAGCAAGCGCGTAAGACCGCCACACAAACTGGTGGTGTGAAGAAGCCTCATCGCTTCCGTCCTGGAACTGTCGCTCTCCGTGAAATCCGTCGTTACCAGAAGAGCACTGAGCTGCTCATCCGCAAACTCCCATTCCAGCGCCTTGTCCGTGAAATTGCTCAGGGTAAATTTAACCATCCACCTATAACCAGAATATTGATCACTAACTACACCCTAGACTACAAGACTGATCTCCGCTTCCAATCCTCGGCTGTCATGGCTCTCCAGGAAGCCGCCGAGGCCTACCTGGTCTCTCTCTTTGAGGATACCAACCTTGCTGCGATTCACGCGAAACGTGTTACGATTCAGCCGAAGGATCTCCAGCTGGCTCGCCGACTCCGCGGTGAACGTGTTGCATAGAGTATTGTAATGCGTCTCCCAGGTTATTTTATCTCATGTAATGTCCGGTTTTGTACTCTTAGCTCTTGTTTTTCGCTTCTGTGTTCTATCTGTCTTGTGTTTCATGCTCGACTTGGAATACAGTTTTCATTTGTTTTCTTTGAGATACCTTGTAAGGCTAGCCTCCTGTCCGCTTCCTTTTACGGTGATCGGCTTCGTCTTAACAGGAGTGTCTAAAAGGCGTTAGCATAGCATCGCGTTGCCAAACAGGTGAGCTACTACCGATTCAAGCGCGGCACAGGAACGGAGGGAATATTTGTACAGCCTCAAAGGTAGTCTTTCGTGTTGGCGCTGTTCCTCTCATTGTGAAGGAAGGTTAGGTTAGTATGGAGTGGACTGGATGTCGAGTTTCCGTTGGACATCGTCGACCTTCTCTAGGCTAGGGGCGGGACAGTGGTGATTGTGTGATGTGCTATTTGTATGTGTGACCTAGAGATGGGGCTGCTGCGCCGTCACGTCTGACTCTTTGATTTGATATAGAATTGGATTGTCACGCACCTCCCTCCCTGCCGGAAATGTGAATATGATCATCAGCCCACTTTTATAACGGGGAGCGAGAAAATATTGCTTCGCTAGTTTGAAGTATGCCAGCACTTGACAAGGGACAGGGAACATTACATCACATCACATCACATTATTCAACGGAGCGAGAAAGTGAAACCGGTTTATTGAATCGATAAACCGAGAGGCGGCAAGGCAGACGGAGAGTATGTATACACACGCATATGCATATGCGTATATATTCAAAGCGGCGGGGACAAGCATCAAACGCGTATTACCGAGGAGGGCGTACTCGCGAACCCGTGCAACGTTTCGACGTTTCAATGCGAATGCGCGGATGTGGGGATGTGGGATCGACGGGTTAGACGGGCCCGACGGGGGCTCGACAGGGGCTCAACGGCCATCTAGGCGTATTCCATTCGTATTCGTATTCGGTAATATAATTTCGAATCCGAAGGCAAAGACGGAGGTTAACCCTAACGCCCCGCGGGTATAATACTTGAACCCGAACCAACCTCCTGCTCCTGACCTCCACCGTCCCTTGGCTTCCCTCGCACCTCGCATCTCGCGCCTCGTCATCGTCGTCATCGTCTTATCAGCACCACCTCTACTCCTGATCTCCAATAATGTGTGGAATATTTGCCTACTGCAACTTCCTCCTCGAAAAAGTAAGTACCTATCCATCGTCGAACCCCACGCTCGGCCTCTCCAGTCGCCGGTCGCCAGTCGCTCGACGCCAGACGGTGGACACAAGCTGACGTGTATCTTCGGTCTCATCGTACAGGATCGACAGACGATCTGCGAAATCCTATGCCAAGGACTGGCGCGCCAAGAGTACAGAGGCTACGACTCTGCCGGTCAGTCTCAGTCTCCCAGCACAGCTTGCTACCGCTCTCCTGTTCCTGCTCTTGCTCTTGCTCACTGGAACCACTCCCCCTCCTACGACTACAACTACAACTACGACAGGCATCGGTATCGATGGTGACAAACCTGGTGATGTGATCCTCTTCAAGCAAGTCGGCAAGGTGGCCGGTCTCCGCAAGAAGATTGCCGATTCGACCGTCGACAAGAAGAAGACTTTCCTCTCCCAGGTCTCCATCGCTCACACCCGCTGGGCCACCCACGGCCCTCCCTCAGAGGTCAACTGCCACCCCCTCAGGAGTGACCCACAGTACGTCGATTTCCCTTGCAAACGCGACTGGTCAGCGACCAGCTTCTCCCTTAGCGCCCAAATGTCTCGGTTGTTAAACCCTCTACCATGACATCGAGAGACGTGTTCTTGTTCAGTACCTCTGAACATGGCTCTATCACATCCCAAGATCTTTGACCTTGATGAGAAAGGAGAGGTCACGTCGACTGGGACAGCCCCACGATGCCATTTCGACTTCTTCTCGAGGAAGCACAAACCCCGCAGCACCTCTTATTCCCTCGCTCGATCATCCCTTACTCATTCCTTACTATAGGTACCAATTCACTGTCATTCACAACGGTATCGTCACGAATTCTGGTGAACTACGCCTCGTTTTGCAAAAGCGAGGGTATGTACTCCTTTCCGATCATCGCTATCCCGTCCTAATTTTGGTATAGATACAAGTTTGAATCCGAGACCGATACAGAGGCCGTCGCCGTCCTCACAAAGTACATCTGGGACACCCACACGGACAACAAGCCAACCTTTACCGACCTCGTCAAGGCCGTCTTGAAGGAACTCCAAGTACGTTTTTTACTTGCGGCCGAGTGTTGTCCATCGTCACCACATTGACTCCCACGATCAGGGCTCGTTCGCATTCGTCTTCAAGAGCCCCCACTACCCCAACGAAGTCGTCACTGCTCGTCGCGGTTCTCCTCTCCTCATTGGCGTCAAGACTGAAAAGAAGCTCAAGGTCGATTTCGTCGATGTCGAATTCCCTTCCACCGAACCTACTGTCCCTGAACCCCAGTCGCCAACCATTGGCGGTGGAAACAACTCCTTCCTCGCCCCACCCGCTCCTGGTGGAAAGATGGCCCGTACCCAGTCTCGCGCATTCATGTCCGACGACGGTCTCCCGCAACCCATCGAGTTCTTCATCGCTTCCGACGCTTCCGCAGTCATCGAGCACACCAAGCGTGTTCTCTACCTCGAAGATGATGACATCGCCCACATCGCTGAGGGAGAGTTGCACATCCACAGACTGCGCAAGGGCGAGACCAACGGTCAGCAGAGCACCATCCGCTCGATTGAGACCCTTGAACTCGAGCTCGCCGAGATCATGAAGGGCAAGTTCGACCACTTCATGCAGAAGGAAATCTACGAGCAGCCCGAGTCGGTCGTCAACACCATGCGTGGCCGCATTAACTTCGACTCGAACAAAGTCACCCTTGGCGGTCTGCGCGCCTACCTCCCCATCATTCGCCGAGGCCGTCGTATTGTCTTCATCGCGTGCGGGACCAGCTACCACTCGTGCGTTGCCACACGCGCCATCTTCGAGGAGCTCACCGAGATTCCGGTGAGCGTCGAGCTTGCCAGCGACTTTTTGGACCGTAAGACCCCCATCTTCCGTGACGATATCTGCGTGTTCCTCTCCCAGTCGGGTGAGACAGCCGATACTATCCTTGCATTGAAGTACTGCCTTGAGAGGGGTGCACTTTGCGTCGGTGTCGTGAACACTGTGGGCTCTACGATTTCGCGTGAAACCCACTGCGGTGTGCACATCAACGCTGGTCCTGAAATCGGTGTAGCCAGTACCAAGGTGTGTGTGTGTTCGCGCGATTGAATTGAGTGCCAAGCCAATGACTGACGCGCTCGCGGGATATAGGCCTATACGTCGCAGTATATCGCACTCATTATGATGGCGCTCCAGCTCTCTGAGGATCGCATCTCTCTCACCGAGCGCCGCAACGAGATTATTGCCGGTCTTCATGCCCTCCCGCAGCAGATCGCCGCCGTGCTTAACCAGGATAAGAGCCTCCAGCAACTCGCCACAGAGACTCTCCAAGTCTCTCGCTCGTTGCTTATCATGGGTCGTGGATTCCAGTATGCCACTTGTCTCGAGGGCGCACTCAAGATCAAGGAAATTAGTTACATGCACTCGGAAGGTACATCATTCACACACACACCTGCTATCAGATAGGTGCTAATCACCCAGCCCGTCGACAGGTATCCTCGCTGGTGAACTCAAACACGGCCCGCTCGCACTCATCGACGAGAACATGCCAGTGATCATTATCATGACACGCGATTCACTCTACCCCAAGGTCCAATCGGCCCTCGCGCAAATTACTGCTCGCAAGGGTCAGCCAATCATCATCTGCTGCGAGGACGACCCGACGCTCCAACAAACCCGCTGGCGCAAGATTCTAGTCCCCGCCTCGGTCGACTGCCTTCAAGGGATTCTGAATATTGTCCCGCTGCAGCTGCTTAGCTACCACTTGGCGATTATGAATGGGTTTGATGTTGATTTCCCGAGGAATCTGTGAGTGCTTTGTCCATTTAACGTGGCCTGTACAGGATCCAGCGAATATCGAGGGATTACCTTCTGGTGAACGATCGTGATTTCGCTGACGCTCTTCTCACTTGCAGGGCCAAGTCCGTCACTGTCGAATAAATCACTAGTGGTGGAGGCACAGGCGGTGCCTATACCGGGTAGGCTTTCTTGGTGGATTGGATTTCGCTCGACTTTTCTCTGCCACCGATGGGCTCTTTTGTCTCGTTCTTCCTTCTGTTTCGACCTAGCGCCTCGACTACTGCGTTGGTACGCGTTAGGCAGGTTCAGTGTACACGAGTGGCTAAAACATGAAGTGGTTGATTGGTCGATTGTCGTTCTTCCGCTGATATCCAGGACCACATTCTCGATCCCCTTGCCGGAAAAGCCTCAAAAATGTCTTGAACAATTGACTTGATTCACACTTGCTCTCTCAGTGAACATCATCAGGTCACCATGAAGGTTGATTGCTATCACTTTCATGCAAGGTTGTTTCAACACGGCCATCTACGTCTGCAACTGTGTTTCAACAACAAGTCACCTGTGTCGGCCTTTGAACACGAGAGAGCAAACAACACATCAGGAGCCATGGGAATGCATACTCCGTCCTCACCACAGCCCGCCTTCTGGTCCGTCCGACGGCTGAAGGGGGTGGTTAGGCTGGAACACACCACGATAGACAATACGGAAGCACCCATTAGCATTACCGGCCCTATTCTTGAAGTAACTATGGAGTGACCTATTGAGACGTTGCGG
>Ga0307515_10022980_pt1 | contig 10962 bp, 3 predicted proteins | sample 17_EM_MG_FD_194513 | JGI IMG/M metagenome (GOLD analysis project Ga0307515, IMG submission 194513) | Populus trichocarpa ectomycorrhiza microbial communities from riparian zone in the Pacific Northwest, United States - 17_EM | ecosystem: Host-associated > Plants > Roots > Unclassified | place...
GTCAACAAGGCCTTTATATCCTGAAAAAAATAAAAAACAACAACCAAAAGAATTCATAAAAAGTCTAATCCTCTGAAGTCTAAACAAAATTGTTAGCTTGATAAATGAGACTGAGGCCATTTTGTTTCTTCACATCTATCCTAATTAAACAAACTTTCTAGCCAAATTTTCTTAAGTGATTTTATGTCACTTGAGTAATAGCCTTTTACATGTCAAAACAAAACAATTACTGCTGCACTGCAACCTTTCAATCCACGTAGAGGAGAGGAGAATAACAAATAGGTACTAACCAGAAGTTCCTTTTCTTGCATTTGAATTAATTGTCTGTGGTTGCAGTTGCCCTTTCTTAAGCAAGCTTGGCAACACTGTAAAACATGAGTCACAGGCACATCAGAATATCTCGTCAGAGACTAATGGTTTGAATCATGAACGAAGAAAAGAGATGTAATTTCATCAAGGTAAGGTAATTGCAAATCCAATTAGAATGTTAACAACCAAGAAAAAATACGTAAAAAAAAAATATATTTTTAATCAACGTGCACTTATGATATGCTAACAGCAAATTAACTTTTTTCTTTTACTGTGAGAATCAACAGATTGAAGATGATCGCAAGACATGTATAGAGCAGCAACGATGACACTTAAAATCTTCAAATTGTATATTCCATGGCCAGAGGAGAAAGAGAAAAAATATTAAAGAAGTTGATGGAACTTTAACACAATTACAGCTTTCTACATGCTTATCTATCGACTACATTTGTAATAAACTATAAAAAACTAACCTTAGAATCTCCTGGTTCAGACGAATCCTCCTTAGGCTTTATTGATGAATGAGCAGGTAAGCTACCACCTTTAGCTGTTGATTTCAACTGTTTGGACCAGAAGATGTAGAACATGTTCATAATAACTTCATATATGAAAACACAGTTCAATAAAGAAAGATTCGACAGGAAACGTGTAAGCGCTACTATCTTGTAACCAAAAGATTTCCATTTAAACATGCGATTTGAAATGGTGGCGAGATGATGCTTATATCTTTATAAATAGGTAAAAAAGTCAAATTATTTGGGAGGGTAAATCTAGGTATTTCTAAGGATTTGCACTTTTTGCGCTAGACTAAGCATTCTCATGTAACTCAGATGCTCCTGGCTAACTATTAAACAGTGAATATCCTCAAATCAGGGGTGCTTTTTTACTAGGAAATCTTTTTGCATGCAGGGAGCAACCGTAGAGGATTGTGTTGATTTAAATAAACTAACCTCTGGGAACTTGTTTTGAAGCTTATCCCCTAAACAGCTTAACAGGATATCACTGAACAACTTCATTGGATCCTGTAGCATTAGAAAAACATTGATAAGAACAATATGCTCTATATAACAGTAAATTGCATACGTCATATAGATTGATCATTACCATGTTGTTGCCAGTACGGAGGGACATGAGAAAGTTGCTATCCATGTTTTCCTTGGTATCAGCCATATGCTCAGCAAGTTTCTTGGCAATTAAATCTGCAAAATCCAATACATCACATCAAAGAGGGGAAGGATATACCAAGAAAAAGCAAAAACCATAGTACATGCTATGACTTACAGTTTCTGTTTAGCAGGTGTTTTGTATTCAAGTGATATGACACCATGAGATGTCTTGCTTCATTTATTACAACTACTAAAAAACTTTGAATGTATCCCAGAGATGCCTATCGACTTGTGCAGGGAAAGAGAGAGCTAATACCTTCAATTTTCTTCAATTCTGAACCTGTTGGTGGCTCTTTTTCACAGGCCGCAGACATGTCCAAACGCCTACATGAGTCTGATGAGATGGGTTGAGAATTGTTCCTGATAGCAGAATGAATAACCATAGGAGATCTAGCAGGCTTATAGAATCCATTAGGGTTCATCTGCTTGTACTCATGGTATGATTTAAGCGCTAAGATGCAATCAACCACATTAGTCCCCGACCCTGCCTCCAAAGAATCCTTTCAAGATTAAATCGAAAAACTCATTAGTCAATTGTTGGTGCTGACATTCATAAATAAATACATTTGCAAATGCTTATACAATCAGACACATAAATAAAGCCAAATTTACCCTTTCAAGATCAGAAGCTTCGAAGGCAGGCAGCCTCAACTCTTCAACAGCCACCAGAAAATTCTTTACATTCTCAAAATACTGATAGGCTGGTAATGGCTGGGATTCTCGGGTTAATGGTAGTAAAGGTGCGTGAATCTCCACCACCTTGATATAATTTTCAAAGCAAACAATTAAAACACTGAAATCACTTAAAATCTAGACCAGCTCTATGGTCAAAACAAAGAAAAAAAAGCTTTGTTAAAGAGACTATTTTCACATTTCATTGGGACTTTTAGCCAAATTTTCCTAATAATGATAAATGAATTAGAACTAGCAGTGAAAGTACCTTAGGCACTGCCCCTGGATGAACTTTATTTATAGCATTGCAAAGAACCAAGCCATTTCTCAAGCGAGAAATGAACTCTTTCTCTGATGGATTGTTTGATATGCCTATTGGACCCACGAGATTTTCAAGCCATGAAGCCGCTTGATATCTTCGCCATGCTGCAAATAAAAACAATAACATCAAAGATTATCACCATATTCTTCAAAAATTAACAATTGTATAAGATTTGATTTTTACTATAATAGAAAATAAAAATCATAAACACTATGTTTTCTCGGAAAGCAAACAAATGGGTAAAGTAGAAACAAGAAAGAGATAGTAAACAATAATCAAACCTGCTTCTTCAGCTTTTCTTGAAGCCAATATATCATATAATTCAGTTCCTGAAGAATCCTCCATTAACACCAACAAAAGACCCTTCTTGTTCCTTAAAGAAAACAATCAAAACAAACTACAGTAATTAGAAAACCAAAACCCCACATTTAAAAAACAAAAACCCATTTTACATTCATCTTCAAAACAACAAAAAAAAAAACCACAGTAACCAATGAAACAGACATTGATGTTCAAGAAGAACCTACTTGTTTCACTTTTTTGGGTACCTTTCACTGCTTAGAAAGCCTAAAAGAATCCAAGAAGTGAAGAGAGAGAACGGGGGAGAAATTTAGAGAGAGAGAGGATCAGAGAATGCTATCAAAGTTTGGTTCTTTCTCTCTTGGAAATGAGAAACTAAGCAAAATTTTGCTTCTTTTTGTTTATAGTTTGGTGTGGAGTGAGGTTCGGATCGGAACCTAGGGCTTTGAAATCGTAACGTTAACTGGTGGTTCTTTTGAATTCAAATCTGCAGAGGGAACAACGTGCAAGCATTTCGACCGTCGAGTTTGTCAAGAAGGTAATCAAATCAAACGGTTCATCTTGACAGATCTATGGTTCACAGTCTATATTGTGGAGAGTGAAGTGCACGCTTGATTGGGTATATAGCGAGTAAACCACACGCCTTGTATGCGCGTGGTATGAAGTGGGATAATTAGCTGTTTTCACTTTTGTAGCAAAAGCTTAGGGATTTGCTACTTTATGCAAAGGTAAAATTGGAGATCTGGCGCTTGATGATGTGATTTGTTTCCTAATTTGCATTATCATTTGAATGATTTCTGTGTTTTATTTTTAGAAATTATTTCAAAATATAATTCGAAGCTTGGTGACCATGCCGTAAATTCAAAGGTTGTTGAGGATCATGGGAGATATGATGTTAACTTCTGTCAAATTTATTTTTTTCAAAATGGAGAAATTAAAGTTTTTTATTTTCCCTCATGAGTTGTTTTTTTACAACCTGGTGATTATGGAGTAATTTTATGGTGATGAGGAATAATTAGTTGCATGATATCATTTATTTTTTATAATTTATTTATAAATTAAAAGATAAAGAAGAGAAATAAATTCTATTTTTATCATTTGTTTTTGTATTTGTTTTTTTTTTCAAATTGGATCCCAATAAACAGCTAATATAATAATATAATAATATATTTTTTATACACTATAAATTTTTTCATAATTATGTTTCTTGGTCATGAGAATTTGGTTAATTTTAATAATTTATGAAGCTAGTAATGATTGGTTTCAAATTTGGAGGCATCTTTAAGGGGGAAAAATGACTCACGTTAATCGACACTCGACAGTAATTAAAAAAAAACTCTTACCGTTCTAAAAATTCTCTCTCTTTCTCTTCTTCTTCTTCTTGTTTTCCTTTTCTTTTTCAAGACCTAGCTCTTCCTCTTCTTCTATCTATTTTATTGAATTAGAGAGGCATTTTATACTATAAAATGTTTGGGGATAATAAAAACTAAGAAAATGATGTACACACAACGAATCTAGTACCTATCATATAATAAACTGTTTGGAAGTGTGGTTACGGTTGCTTTTTAAAATGTTTTTCGTGCCGAAATGCATCAAAATAATGTTTTTTTATTTTTTAAAATTTAATTTTGAGATCAGCGCATCAAAACGATCCAAAACACATAAAACAAAAACAAAATTTGAATTTAAAAAAAAACACGATGAAAAAAACTTTTATAGAGGTATTAAACGATTTGTTTTGTATGAAAAGAATTTTAGAAAAACCATTGGATAGATTTTATTTTTTTGGCAAGTAAAAGTCATTTTTCTTGGTTTTGTCATTAGGTATTTTTTTAATCTACTTTTTTTTTCTCAGTTAAAGAGACGTAATTTGTGGTATAAATGGGAGATTCACAATGAATTACTTTCTTACAATCTAGATATTTCCAAAAGGCTGGCATATTTTAATCACAGTTTTATCCATACAAAACATGATTCGATCAGTCAAATGAAGTTTTTGTGATGAAAGTTTTATACTAAACTAACCAAATTATCTACAATTAATGTTTTAAAATAATTCTCAACAAATAAATAATGTTTAAAAGACAACCCAAAAACTTCAAAATATTTTTTTTATAATAGAATTTTTTTGTTGCTTCTAAGACATTTTAAAAAAAAGTGTTTATGAGAAACAACACATTTTTTTTAAAAAAAGAAATCTATACAAAGTGACAATATCTCTTTCCTTAAAATTCTTATAATAGATGCAAAACATTTTTTCCGCCTCTAGGATTATCAGAAACATACTCCTAAACCGAATTTGCTTGATTTTAATCCATACTTTTAATGACTTTTATAACGTATTTTAAAGGCATCTTTTACCTCTAAATTATTACAAATAAATAAATAAATAAAAGAGCTCAACTTTTTCCAGTAGCAGGTGAGGAGGAGAAACTCCGAGGATTCAAGCAGTATATTAACCACTTTGTCCTTTCAATACATTAAATAATTGCCTTGATTTAGGGGGTAAAGTTGTTTTTTTCAAAGGATCAAAATATCACTTGTCAATTAATCGGGGTAATTTAATAAATTTATATTTTTATATGTATAATAAAATTACTTTCTCACCCTTAAAAATTAAAAAAGTAGGCCTTTTGTCCGGGGCTTTTTGTGTATTTTTAACTTTATTTACAAAGTTAAAGGATGATAATACCCTTAAAAGCTTAAAAGTTTTGGTCTTGTAGAGAGGGGGTTTTATCTTTGTATATTTTTTTTCTATAGTAAAATGACATGTCTAGCCTTTGACTTTAAAAAATCTAAGTCTGGCAAGGGAGGATATTTTCATCTTTACCAGATGTTTTTTTTTTTTTTGTAATATTAGGATGCCTTCAAGTTTTTTTAGTAATTCGAATTATTAAAATATAAAAGGCTAAACATGCGTCAGCGCGCCATTATCCCCCGCCAAATATGTGGCATGTGGGATGTACTATTATGGCCAAAATCCAACGATTGTCACCGTCATGTCATCTGACGCGTTAGGTGGCGACATAGCTATTGGTGTGGTATGTTTGACCTAGTTAGTGGTAGTTCGACAGCGACAAAGGTTTTTCCTCTACCACTTCTTTTCTCTCTATTGTGCATTGATTTTCGTGTCGAGCCTTTAAAAATTCAGATGTGTCATCCGATTCGTAATTGTTTAAAAGTTGATTTTTATTCTTTTGATTTCTATTTGTTTTTATTTTAAGGCTTCTTGAATTTTTTTTGTTTCAATTTCATCCGTTTGTATTTTATTTCATAGAATTTTTTTAATCTAATTTGGTTATTATTCTTTTGATTGTTATTGTTTTATCCTTGACATTGCTATTTTTTTATTTTATCCTTTAAAATTTAATTTAATTTTGTTTTGTTTCCAATTTTGATCCCTGTTTTTTATTACTCTTTTTTTATCCTTTTCTTCATTTTTTTCAATTTAATCTCTAATTATTTTCTTTTAATTATTTTTTATGCATGATTTAGTCGCCATTGTTTTTATTTTTTATTTTTTATTTTTTTTTCAATTTTTCATGATTGAGAATTTTTCTTCGTTATTTTTTCGTATTTGTTTTCTACTATCATGACCCGTTTCACCAGTTTCGATAATTACCCCGGTTTAAGTTTTTTTTTAAATCCTTTTTAAAAATTAATTTTTTCCCATGTTCATCATTCGACATTAACTTATTGGGCCTTGAGCTTCATTATTTGTTCTGAATTTTTTTTTATAAGGTTATCTCTATCTCATATCTCGGGTTGTGGGTAATTAAAGTTAAGTTGAGTTGGCTCTGGTTTTTTTGGTTTGATCTTCCGGTATTGCTTTCCACTTTTGAGGGGACTTTTCTAACTTTTTGAGAGTAACATGAGTTGCCTCAGTTTTTTTTTACTGGATCTACCTTTTTTAAAATGATTTTTTTTAAATTAGATTAAATTAATTTATTTCATCATTCAACATTAAATTGGTTTGGTATTGCCTCGTTTTTTTTTTGTTCTCTTTGTTAAATCTTGCTTTTTTAACAAGGATGTTTTTAAATTAAATTAACTTATATCACCCTTAAACGTTGAATTTATTTTATATTGAGCTTCTTAGTTGAGCCTGGATTGGAATTTAATGTCTTGCAACTTTAGGAGATTAACCTGGATTTAGAAGGTTCACCCAGATTTGCTTGGTTTTTTCCTCTTTTCCTAGTTTATTTTTTTCGATTTCATCCTCAAATATTTCTTTACTTTTGTTTTTCCAATTCCTATGGGATTTTTCATTCATTTTGAAAAAAACATGTATTACCTGGAGGGTTTTTTTTGGCTTTGTTCAATTTAGTTTTTTTATGAGAATTTTTGATTTTGAATTAAATATAAGCATCAAATATTTTTTTGTCCTTTGTTCCAATTACTTTTGAGACCTGAGCTAGCCTATGCTTCAGGTCCCCTAGATCATGAGTTAACTCGTCAGGCCAAGCATTTTGAGCATTAAATGGTGTATTTTGATTTTGATTTTTTTAATTTTTTCCTTTTTTCAAATATGGTCGTCACTCACTTGATTTCTTTTTTGTTTTGGATTCTTTTATGAATTTGTAGACTTAGAAATTTTTAATTTAGCCTGTCATTTCAATATTTGATGGTATTTTATGTTTTGACCCTCAATGTTTTGGTTTTAAATTTTTATTCTTGGCATCTTTATCAAATTTTAATTTGCTTTTTATTTCATCATTGGATCCATAATTTTGACTTTTTTTTGTTCATTGCTTTTCTTTTTCAATTTTATCTTTCATCATTTGGATTCTTAGGGATTGACGGTTGATATTTTTTTTCCGTTCTCTTTCTATGATGTGGTGCTGTTAATTTTTTTTTAAAAAAATACACTTACAACGCCTTGTCATTATTTTTTAAGCTTAAAAAAAATCAGGTTGGCCCGCATCAAAGCACAGACAAGTTATCTAGTACAAAAAACTAAATGGCCTTAATGATTTATTGTACACTAAGACAGAATTTACTGTGGACTAGAGCAATAAAAATATCATTTTCCCTTACTTGAAAAACTTTATTGTACACCAAGATAGAATTTACTGTGGATTAGAGCAATAAAATTATTATTTTCCCTTACTTGAAAAACTCAACACGTGGTCTTTGGGGTATAAATGTATTTTCATTGGGGTTTATTTGTCATTTTCTTATTAATTAGGGTTAAATACGTTCTTCTACATTTTACATGAACAATTTAATAACTAACATACCCTTATAAGTTAAAAAAAAAGAAGCCGAGTATAAGGTTATTTTAGTATTTTTTACCTTTAAATGCACAATTAAATGATCATATTGCCCTTGCATTTCTCAAAAATAAAGTTGATGGTTAGGTCTATTGGGGTATTTTCTATATGTTTTTTTTATATTGTCAATTGAAATGAGGGGCAGTTACGTCTTCGAATAGATATGAAAATATAAAAAAATAAAAAGTTGTTGGTGTGTACACGTACTAGCAGGTGGGAGGCGATTGCGCTGTTTGGATGGTGTGGGCGATGCCTCCCGATGTTCAAATGTCATCGCCAACGACGATGTTGAAAGCAGAGAGTTGTCCTCTATATGGTGGTTTAACGCGTGTCAACGACAAATGTGTGGTTGGTCTCCGATGAACATTTTTTTTCTCTCTCTTTTCTCTTTCCACACCTTGGTTTTTCATGTCGGCCGTGCTAAAAATCAAATTCTCTTGTTGTTGTTAACTTCAATTTTGGTCTTTATTCTTGTGATTGCTATTTGCTTTGTTTTTAATGCTTTTTGAAGTTTCTTTTATTTTCGATTTCATCCCATATATTGTATTTTATTTAATTTTTTTATCCAATTTGGTCATCATTCTGTTGATTGATTCTTTTTTAATCCTTTTCTTGATTTTTTTTGTTTCAATTTCATTCCCAAATATTTTATTTCATTTAATTTTTTATTTTATCAATTTTCCTCATTCTTTTTATTGCCAATTTTTTTTTATATCTATTTTGCAACTTATTTTATTTTCTAATTTAGTCCCTGATTATTTTCTTTGGTTTAGTTTTTATACTAGGATTGGTCCCATGACTAGGGCCATTGATTTCGAAGATTATCTTGATTTAACACCGGTCTTTTTTATTTTTTTCTTGCAATTGTTAAACTTTTTTTTGTGGGGTTATCTCGATCTTATATCCCTGGTTGCGGGATAATGGAGTTAACCTGAGTTTACTCAAGTTTTTTTTTCAGTGTTTTTTTTTAATGTCATCATTTAACATTAGGTTATTGGGCCTTAAACTTTGTTTTTTTTTTTTGTTTTTTTTTTATGTGGGTTTATCACGGGTCGTGGGTTGGTCAAGTTGACTAGAGTTGAATCTGGTTTTTTACTACTCTTTTACTCATTTAACTTTGGTTTCTCTTTAATAATTAAATGAATAGTACTTTTTAATAATTAAAATAACTTTCTTATTTTTAATTATAATACTTTTAGTTTTTCATTTAGTTCACAGGGTAAAATGAAATGCCAACATTAAAAAATGTCATTATCAAGAACTTTTTTTTTCACCCCTACGCTAGCAAAAAAACATAAAAAGTATTTCTAATAAAAAATCTATTGTAATTAATTAAAATAATATTTCCATGAATTTTCTCACCTTGTAAACTAAATAAAGAATGTTTGAAAAAGAAATAAAAAAAATAAGCAAAGTATTTTCATCAAATATAATAGCAATTCACAATACATCTTGTACGTTAGTTTTTCTTTCTTCTATTTATTTTCACTGAAAAAAAATTCACTACTTTTCTTTCAATTAATCAATTAGTATTATGATTAAAAAAGATTTATTTTATTTGTTTAAATGCAATGATCTCTAGAGTTCCAACACATACTGCACAGACCACTTTAAATCAAATTTTACATCTAAATAAAATCACTATATATATAGTTAAATCTCAGTAAATTAATAATACAATAGAACCATGGAGATTTATTTAAACTTGGGATCGAATAAAAATATTATTTAATTAAAATTATTAATTTATCAAGATTATACTGTGCTAAAATTAGAATGCCTCAGATATAAACTTTCCATTAAACCCTAAATAATATATATAGATAGAGCAGAACACAATCTTTGCAAACAACAGGTTAGGACAACTTCCCATATTAATCCAGCAGGAAAGCCAAAAAAGTGATATAAAAACCTTCCCTCTTAAGGTTCCCTATGTATAGTAATATCCATTATTATTCATTGAGAGTTTTATCTTCTTAAAAATAAACTGTTCCATTTTACAATACTACAAATACTAATCTCATTGGTCCACTGATTTTCATTTTTTAGGGTTTCCATGTTGGCATCAAACACCCATTTACCAAAAATTCTAAAAGAGGTAAATAACCACCTCATAAGTAATTAAAAGTTAACCAAAATTGGATAATTGCTACATATAGTATCCTATCTGTCACCTTTCCTACGAGTATACTAATTCTGGTCACACTTTCCTTCATTAGTCCTTCACAATCCTTATCAATTCAAGCAACATAGTTATTGTAAATCAAGATTTGGTTCTTCTTCTCTCTTTATATATTCAAACACACATCTGTTGTTTCATATTCTTGTTGGTTGCACAGAGTTCTGGGTTAGAGGAGAGACTAGGAGAGACCATTAGCATACATGACTGAAGAGAGGAAAAAAATGGGGAGAGGGAAGATTGAGATAAAGAGGATAGAAAACTTGAATAGCAGGCAGGTCACCTTCTCCAAACGCAGGAATGGGTTGCTGAAGAAAGCTAGAGAATTATCAGTTTTGTGTGATGCTGAGGTTGCTGTCATAGTCTTCTCTAGCACAGGAAAGCTTTATGAATTTTCAAGCACAAGGTAGGTTATGCTTTTCCTTTTTTATAGAATTACCATGTGATCTGAATCTAAAATCGTTTTACTTGTTTTAACAGAGTCAAGATTTGATATCATGTAAAGGGGTTTTCCCTATCTTTCTTTCTTGTTTTGTTCTTGATCTCTTGTGCATCGCATCCATGGCAGCTGCTGTGTTTTTTGAATTTTTGATGGCCAGGTCTTGGTGAAACTCGTGTCCAAGTGACTTGTGACTTAAAAGGCAGAACAAGTCAATGGGCCACTGAATACAAAATTATAAAACATAAATTCAAAAGTAAAGGGGCCATCGAGAGATGAAGGGGATGGCTTCTAGGATATAT
>Ga0307515_10022981_pt1 | contig 10962 bp, 11 predicted proteins | sample 17_EM_MG_FD_194513 | JGI IMG/M metagenome (GOLD analysis project Ga0307515, IMG submission 194513) | Populus trichocarpa ectomycorrhiza microbial communities from riparian zone in the Pacific Northwest, United States - 17_EM | ecosystem: Host-associated > Plants > Roots > Unclassified | place...
CCGTCCTGCACAGCGGCCTGCACGGTATTGGCATCGTCCACCAAGGATGTCCGCAGCACTCCCGACTCCACGTCGGCGCAGATCTCGTCGTCGGGGCGCAGATGCGCCTTGAGCAGGTCTCCTCGGGAGACGATGCCGATCAGCCGGCCGAGATCGTCCACGACGGGTAGCCGCTTGACCGCCTCGCTGTCCATCAGCCGCGCTGCCGCCGCCAACGACGTGCCCGCGGACACGGTGACGGGCGGTGTGCTCATCAGCTCGGCCACCGTACGCGCCGAAGCCTTGATCCGCTCGCCGCGACGGCGCCGGCCGTCGAACAGCCGCGGTTCCTCCGCGCCGGCGTACTCGATCTTGCGGAGCAGATCCGCCTCGGACACCACGCCGATCACCCGCTGGAAATCGTCGACAACCGGTACCGCGCTGAAACGATGACCCACGAGCAGGTCCACCACCTGCCGGTACGGGGCGCTCTGCGAAACGGTGACCACCGCCGTGGTCATGACATCGTCCACCTGCCAGGTCTTCATCACGGAGCCTCCCTCGTCGCTCCCCTCGGACACTAGGAGTCGCCGACGCGACACGGCAGGGCCGATCGGCCCCCATCGGCGGGACGGAGGCACTCAGGAAACCGGGCTTCAGGCCGGCAGCGGCTAGGGAGCAGTTCTTGACCGTCTTCTCCGCCAGGAACATCTTGCCGGCGATCTCGCGGTTGGTCAGGCGCTCGGCCACGTACTCCAGGATCCGCCGCTCCTGATCCGTCAGCGACGCCGACTCATGCGGCTGCTCCACGCCGTTATCCGCGGGATCCGCAGCACCGACGATCGGGCGTTACGCGACGCCCAGCCACGAACGACTTCGCGCCCTGCTCGACGCCGTCGTCGGCATCGGCACCGACCTCGACCTGCGCAGCACCCTGCAACGCATCGTCGAAGCAGCCTGCAACCTCGCCGGCGCCCAATACGGCGCGCTCGGCGTCATCTGTCAGGAGAGGAGTACTTCGCCGAGCGGGCGCCGCGGTGTGGCCGTCGCCGGCCGGCCGTATCCGATCCGCATGATCATCTGGGCCCAGCCGCCGGCCCGAGTGTCGGTCAGCAGCTCCCGGATCGCCGGAATCTCGATCGGCTGGCTGATCGGCGTCGTCGCCAGATGCAGCGAAGTCGCCTTGAGCAGCACGCACTGCAGCGCCTGGCCGGCTTGCAACCAGTGCCGTTCGGTGTCACCCGAGGTGGCGAGGACCACGATTGTCGGGTACGGCTCGAACCGCTCGGCGACCCGGTCGAGCTGAGGCTGCAGCAGCCCGAAGTCGCGGATCGGCAGCATCTCGAGCGCATCCCACGGCCCGATCGCCGTGGGCGGTACGCCGTCGCGCCGGCCGGCGTGCGGAACGGTCCACCGGGACAGCTCGGCCCGGTAGCCGCCCTGCGACCGCAGCCTGCGATCAGCCGCCTGGGAAAGGCCGAGGATCGTGTTGCGGCTGACCGCGTTCGCGACCGTCAGGGTGGCACCTTCGAGCCGGGCGGCTTTCATCAACTGCGCCAGCACGTCGGCGGGCACGACCGCCTGGGCGAAGGGCCACCTGTTGGTGTGGCGGTTCTCGATCGCGGCGGCGAGCGCCGTCACCTCCGGTGTCGGGACGGTCGCCCGTCCCACGGTCACCCGGGCCGCAAGGTCGGGGTCGTCCGCGTCCGGGAACAGGTGCAGATCGCTGAGGCGGCCCGCACGCCGTAGCGCCAGCCGCAGGGTGAAGACCGCGGCGCCAACGCTGATCAGCAGCTCGCGTCCGACCGGATCGAGAACGTCCAACTGCCGGCGCCGGTCGGCGTACACGTCGATCCTGCCGTCGCCTATCCGGAACAGCCACGGCTGACTGTTGTGCAACGAAGGGGCTGCGGTCGCGGACAGCACACATTCGGCAAGGGACAGGCCCGACACCGCAGGCTCCGGCACGCCGACTCCGCCCGGTCCGGTGCTGATCTCGGTCATCATCGCTCCTTCGCTCTGTCGGTCAACCCGCGGGCACAGGGCCTGCACCAGTGACGGCTGACCGAGCCCAGCAGCCGCTGGCCTCCCGAGCTGATTGGCCTCTCTCATCACAACCCGGCGGGCACCGGGGTGCCAGAGTCTTTGGTCCCGCCGCGCGACGCCCACCCGATGCCCATCAGCACCGCCGCGGCCGGAAGACACGACCGCTCCTTCTCAGAACTCCGTCACTGCCTTCACGCTCACGGCGCTGATCCCGGGCACCGTCCGGGCCAGGACAGTCACCACCGCACGCTCGGTGTCGCTCCTGAACTCGCCCACCACGGTGGCGATGCCGCCGTCCACCGTGGCATCCCAGCGGCGCACGCCGTCCGCGTACTCGTCGAGGCGATGCCGCACCTCTTTGGCGAGCACATCGTCACTGCGCACCATCACGCGCAGAATGTCGCGGCGGCTGACGATGCCGACGACCTCGCGACCCTCGACGACCGGCACGCTGCGCACATCACGCCGCAACATCATGTCGGCCACCTCCGCCACATCGGTATCAGGCGTGGTCGTCAACGGGCTCCGCGCCATCACCTCCACGACCGTGCCCGGCCGGCGCCCCTCGACCATGTCGGGATGCCGTCGCAGGTGCGCGGTCGGGTCGGACGGCACCCGGTGCCACAACAGATCTCCCTCGCTCACCATCCCGACAAGCGCCCCGTCCGCGTCCACCACCGGCAGGGCAGTGACCGCCTTGGCGGTCATCAGCTCCGCGGCGCTCTCGACGGAGGCGTTCTGCCCGATGATGTGCACCGGGCTGGTCATGATGTCCTTGGTGTGCATGGGGTCACCTCCGGGTGGCCATCTGCGTCGTCAGGTCGACCAGGCGGTTGGTGTAGCCCCACTCGTTGTCGTACCAGCCGAAGACCTTGACCAGCCGGCCGCGCGCCTGAGTGAGCTTCGCGTCGAAGATGCAGGAGGCCGGGTCTCCGACGATGTCCGTGGAGACGATCGGCGCCTCGGTGTAGCGGATGATGCCGTGCATCGGCCCACCCACCGCGGCAGCCGCGGCGACGGCCTCGTTGACCTGCGCCACGGTGACCTCGACGCCGAGTTCCAACGTCAGGTCGCTGATCGAGCCGTCGACGACCGGCACCCGCAGGGCCACGCCGTCCAGGCGGCCGGCCAACTCCGGCAGGACCAGGCCGACGGCCTTGGCCGCCCCGGTACTGGTCGGGATGATGTTCACCCCGGCGGCCCGGGCCCGGCGCGGGTCCTTGTGCGGCGCATCCAAGACGTTCTGGTCATTGGTGTACGCGTGCACGGTCGTCAGAAAGCCGTGCTCCAGACCGAACGCCTCGTGCAGCACCTTGACGAGCGGCGCGACGCAGTTGGTCGTGCAGGAGGCAGCAGAGACGATCTGGTGCCGGACCGGGTCGTAGCTGTCCGCGTTGACACCCGGCACCAGCGTCGCGTCCACGCCCTTGCCCGGGGACGAGATGAGCACCCGCCCCGCGCCCGCCTTCAGATGCAGGGCGGCGTCGTCGCGGGTGCGCAGCTTGCCGGTCGACTCGATGACAAGGTCGACACCGAGGTCGGCCCACGGCAGCGCCTCGGGCGAACGCTCGGAGAACGTCGCGATGGTGTGCCGGCCGACGTTGAGCGCGTCGTCGGTGACGCTCACCTCGACGCCGAGCCGCCCGAACGTCGAGTCGTACTCGAGCAGGTGGGCCAGCGTGCCGGCGTCGTACAGGTCGTTGATCGCCACCACCTGCAGCCCCGAGTCGGACATGTCCTCGTCCACCAGGCGGCGCAAATAGTTACGGCCGATCCGGCCGAAGCCGTTGATAGCGATGCGGTAGGTCATGATTTACCTCCGGGCGTTGTCGTCACCCCCAGCCTCTCCCTCCTTCACCCGGATAGGGCAGGGTCCAACGGCCCAGGGAAACGGGCGTTGCGGCCCGGGCGCCGCACGCGTCCACGGAGCATCGTGAAAACCGATCGAGCAGGCACGCCACGATCACGCTCGCCCGCACCACCTAGAGCAGCCGCCCGACCGGGGCCAAGCGGCGGTCACCCGGCCGGGCGGCTTCCGTTGCCGCATTTAGCACTGCACGCGCCGGAACGGCGGTTCCACCATGACCAGCGCCACGCAGACAGCCGCGGTCATCAATTTTTACCCGCAGAGCGGAGACCGCCCCCGATCGCTGGCGCACCGCAAGGCAGACCAGCGTCACCGGGGCAGCCTCCGGGACGGGTTGCCGAGCGCCGCATTGCCACCCAGCGTCGGCGCAACCGGGCGAGCTTCCCACCGCAGTTCGGGACCAACGGCCCTGGCTACATCACCGTGCCGGCGCGAGGCTCAGATCAGGCCCACCGGCCGGGGAAAACCCTCGGTATGCGGCATGACGCGCTGACTGGTCAGGCCCTCGCGTCGTACGGATCATCCGCCACCCGGCTCGGACGAGCCGCCGGTGGGCCCGCCCGCATGGCGCGAAGGCTCGAGAGAGGACGAGACCATGATGCTCTACGGAAACGGCATGGGCTCCGGCGGCTGGATCTTGATGACCCTGTCGACAGTGGCTCTCTGGGCTCTGCTGATCGCGGCGGTCGTGGTCGCGGTCCGTGCGCTCAAACCACAGGTGCCGGGGGCAATGCCGCCGGGATCGGGATCCACAGCGGCCGAGGATGTGCTAGCCGACCGGTTCGCTCGCGGCGACATCGACGCCGACGAGTACGACCGGCGACTGCGCACTCTGCGCGACGCGCGGCACTGACGCACACCGACCCGCCCGTGGCATGCGGAGGCCAGGATGCCGCGTCGACCTCGGTGATCTGCTGATGGATGGCGGCCTGGTGGGCGGCGTTGGTGATCCGGGCGGCCGTCACGGCCAGTGCGGGGACGCCACCGAGAACGTCACGGCGACCCGCACTCCCGGCGGCGGGAGCAGCCCGCTCCGGATCGGTCTCATGAGCTCGGGCTTCATCTGTGTCCTCCCGATGCTGCGGGTTTCGTAGTGACCATCCTTCGAGGCAGGACGACGACGCCGTGCGAACGGCACATCGAGGGAGCGACCGAATGGCACGCTGGCCATACTCCGATGACGACCCTCCGGGCCATGTACGCCGGTAGGCGCGGCAACGCGACAGCCCGCCGATTCGCACGTCTCTGGGCGTTCGCGCACGGCGCCGGCCTGCTCCCCCGGCGGTGGGTGACCGTCGAGGTCGTCGGACGCCGCACCGGCCGGGTCACCCGGTTCCCGCTCGGCATGGCCGATTGGGAGGGCCACTGGTACCTGGTGCCTCCTGGTCACCGACTGGTCATTCCTGGTGGTGCTGTGCACAGGCCTGTTCACCGGACTCGGCCTCGCAGCTGGCTTCAGCGATGCCGGATACGTGGGCCGCGGCCTGACCGCGACTCTCTCCTACGCCCCTGCGGTGATATTGCTCGCGGTGACCGCGCTCGCCCTGCACGCAGTGAGCCCGCGGATAGTCGCCGCCGTATGGCTGGCGGTCGGCTGGGGCGTCATCGTGTGCCTGCGCGCGGACCTACTCGACATCCCTGTATGGGCACGCCGCATCTCTCCGCTGCAATGGATGGGAGCCGTACCCCGCGACGACTGGGACCAGACCGCCGCCCTCAGCATGACGGCGCTGGCCGCCGCGCTCGCCCTGGCTACCGTCGTGATCTACCGGCGAAGGGACCTCAGGGCCGGCTGATGCAACAGCGCCGGCGCGAGGCAGAGCCAGAACCTCGGCAAAGGGGGCGTCCCGGGCATCCTGTTCGACGCGTCGGAGATCTGGTCGCGTCAGGACACCGCCCACGCTGCCGGCTGCCTTTCGCGCTTTCGCGGGACTGCGGTTGGCAGGCAGGCCACCGCCCGCCGACAGGTGTACGGTCGTGTTGCTTTGGACCCGGTGGCTCGCCAAAGACAAGGCGCAGCACCGGCCTGGGTCTGGGCGAGTTTCGCGTTCAGTCGGGCGTTCTCGGCGCGTAACCGTTCGGTCTCGCGTTCGGCCGCGTCAATCGGGCCGTTGTCGTCGACGTGTTCGCGGACCCATTCGCAGGTCCGGTCGGCGCGGCGGTGTTGCGGGCGCGGGTCCATTCCTGCACGTGGGAATGGACCAGTCCTTCCCGGCGCAGCACCGCGGATCGCCGGGGTGTCTCACGACAGCCTGGCAGGGAGGGACCGAGTCCTCGAACGGTACAGGGTTCCGGCGGGTGCACTGGGAACTGCTCACTCGACGCCTATCGGAGTCAGGGGCCCCGAGTGCGGTGAGTCTCAAGGACATACGGGCGAGTTCGGTTGACGTTCGTTGCCGGTCTGTGCGGTTGCGGGGCTGAGCGGTGATCGCGGTGATCAGGTCTTGGGCGGGGTTGTCGGGTGTGTGTCCGCATCGGGTGCATCCGGGGCGGGTCGCGGTGCGGGCGAGAGCGACGACTGCCGCGAAGTTGATTTCGTCGGGGTCGACGTCGAGGGTGACTGCCGCGGCGATGGCGAGGCCGACGAGGGTGTTGTAGACGGCGAGCAGCCCGTAGATCTCTTGTTCGGCGAGGCGGGGCGTCTGTCCGCGTAGTCGGGTTCCGGGTCCGCGGAGGGTGACTTTCAATCTGAGGTAGATGATCTCTACTTGCCATCGTTGGGCGTAGGTCTGGGCGATCTGGGCGGCGGGGTACTGCTCGTGGTCGAGCAGGGTCGTCAGGATCCGGAACAGGGTGGTGCGGGTTTTGCCGGCGCGACGGTAGTCTCCCGCCATGCCGAACCGCTTCTATCGCCGTCGTTGGGCCGAGACCCGAGGCGATGAGTTCGACAGTTGGGGCCACTCGGTCTGGTATTTCGAACTCGCCGATGACGGCTGGCCTGTTCGTCAAGTCGAGGCATACGACGCTGGTCGCGTTCTACGCTACGGCCCCAGCCACACCGAGGACCGCTATGGCGGTCTCGGTGAAGCGAGCCTCTACGACTCTGGTGACGACTGGAGACGCTTCGAGATCACGTAGGCCGAGTTTGAGCAAGCTTGGATCTCGGACGGAGAGTGACGGCCCCGCCGTTCGCGAGCGCTCGGATCGCGGCATTATGCAGGTAATCCTTGTCAAGTTGATCAAGTGTGGTGTGCGTTATGGGGTGGGTGGAGGCTGGAAGAGGTCACCTTCGGTGTCGCCGCCGAGCAGGAAGATGAAGCGGGCGAGGGCGGTCCTGATCTGGTTGGTGTCGTAGCCGGAGACGCCGATGTAGCGGTGTAGGGACTCGTTGAGGTGTTCGGGGTCGTTGGCGAGCCAGGTGTCGACGAACTGGAGGAGTTCGGTGAGCTCGACGGCGTCGTCGAGGGCGAGGGTGATGCCGTTCATGGTGCGCCTTTCTGTGGAGCCGGTGGTCAGGACGCCTGGTCGTCGATGTGGGTGAGGAGCCGGTTGAACAGGTCGGCGCGGTGGGTCTGGTCGTGGGCTGCGGCGTGGTCGTGCTGGGCTTGCAGGGTGGGCCGGAATGCGATGCTGGTCTGGAAGAAGGTGCAGGTTTCGCAGATCGCTTCGAAGGCGCAGTCGAGTTCGGGTGGGCGGGTGCAGTAGCCGTTGCCGAGGAGGCGGTGGTGTTCGCGGCGTAGTCGTGCCATGCGGGGTCCGATGGTGTCGGCGGGTAGTGGTTTTCCTTGCTGGTAAAGGGATTCGACTTTCTCGGTGACGGCGAAGTATTCGTCGGCGACGGTGCGGTTGGCGATTTTGGCGTAGCGCAGGGTCATGTCGAGGCTGCGGTGCCCGAGCAGGGCGGCGATGGCTTCGAGGGTCATGCCGCGGTTGATGGCCTGGGTGGCCAGGGTGTGCCGGAGTTGGTGCGGGTGGATGTGGGTCAGGCCGGCGGCGGTGCCGGCTTTGTTGATCAGTCGGGTGACGGTGTGCCGGTCCAAGGCCCGGCCGTTCTCCCGGGGCAGCAGCAGCGGGTTGCCGGGGTCGACGTGGGCGGTGCGGTAGTCGCCGATCAGGGTGATCAGGTGCGGGTGCAAGGGCAGGTAGCGGTCGGTGCGGAGTTTGCCGACGGGGACGTGTAGCCAGTGCGCGGCGCCGATGAGCACGATCGCGTCGGCTTGTAGTGCGGTGAACTCGCCGACGCGTAAACCGGTGCGCAGCAGTACTTCGACCACGACCCGGGTGAGCATGCGGGGATCGGCCTGGGCGGCGCGCAGCAGTTTCGCCGCGGACGGGTCGTCGAGGGCTTTCGGCAGCGGGTGGTCCTGGCGGGGCAGGTCGGCGGGGATGATCGGGATCCGGGCGGGTGCTTCGGGCCAGTCCCAGTCGGTGATCCGGACGAAGAACATGCGCAGGGTGCCGAGCCGGTGGGCGAGGGTGGCCGGGGTGAGCCGGCCGGTGCGGTAGCCGGGCCGGACACTCAGCCAGGTGCGGAAGTCCTCGATGTGCCGGCGGCGGATGTCGGCGATGAACCGGACCTCACTCGCCTGCTCGACGAGGAAGCCGGCCAGCGAGCGCAGGGCCAGGTCGGCGCCGGACACGCTGCCCGGCCGCAGGATGCAGGCCAGCTGGTCGAGATAGCGGCGCATCGGCGTCACCATGTCGGGGATCGTGGCGGCCAGCAGGTCCCAGGCCGGTAGCCGCCGCGAGCCGGTCACCGTCCACCCTCGAACGTCTCGAAACCGTTGCGGGGCAACGGCTTTCCGGAGAACAGCTGGGCGTCGATAGCCTCTGCGGCCCGCCGGTATTGCGAGGCCAGCCAGTCGTCGGCCAGGTGCAGGTAGATGCGGGTGGACTCGATCGACGCATGGCCGGCTTGGGCCTGGACGGCTTCCAGAGCCATGCCGGCCTCCCGCAGCCGGGTCAGGCAGGTGTGCCGCAGCTGATGGCAGGTCACCTTCGCCAGCCCGGCCCGTTCCCGGGCCGAGTCGAGGATCTGATCCAGGCCGGCCGGTGACAGTGGCCGGCCCCGGCGCGGGCCCTTGAGCACGACGAACAGCCGGTCGGTGGCCACAGGAACGCGCAACGGCCCTCCCGTGTTCCTTTGGCCAGGCTCGGGAGGGCCGCGCGGTGGGGCGCGGAGGCACCGATGTTGACGGCAGGCGTGGAAGCGGTCGTGGTCGAGCGGCGGCTGGTTGGCGTGCCCTGGGTGCGCGGGTGTGCTGACCGGGTGGGGGCGCATGCCCGGGAGCGGGTGATCCGTGGGGAGTCGGGGCGGCTCAGGGTGCGTCCGCGGCGGGCGATGTGTGGCGGCTGCGGAGCGACGCATGTGTTGTTGCCGTTAGGCGTGTTGCCGCGCCGGGCGGACACGGTCGAGGTGGTGGCAGCGGCGAAGGGCGATGGCTGCACCAGTTCGACACCTACTGGTTTTACTCCGATTCTCGAGTTATTCCGACGTCCACTCCTCCGCGGGCCATCTCACGATCCACGCTCGGTGCGGCATCGTCTCAGCCGCCCGGCCGGGACGGTGTGGCTCCGCCCCGGCCGAGCGCCCGGTCCTCAGCGTGACAGCACGACTTTCAGCGCCGCCGTGTGCGCCGGGTCGGCGAAGACGTCGTACGCCTGCATGAACTCGTCCAGGCCGAACCGGTGGGTGACCATCTGTCCCAGGTCGAGTTGGCCGGCGACGAGCATGTCGAGCAGCTTCGGCGTCGAGTAGGTGTCCACCAGGCCGGTGGTGATGGTGACGTTGCGGATCCACAGGTCTTCCAGGTGCAGCGTGACCGGCTTGCCGTGCACGCCGATGTTCGCCACCCGGCCGCCCGGGCGCACCAGCTGGGTGCACAGCTCGAACGTCTGCGGCGTACCGACCGCTTCCATCACCACATCCGCGCCGAGATCCCCGGTCAGGCCGGCCACGACAGCGAGCGGATCCTCCATGCCTGCCACCACGGTCGTGTCGGCGCCGAACAGCTTCGCCGCCTGCAGGCGGCTCTCGGCCTTGTCGACCACGACGATGTGCGCGGGCGAGAACAGCCGCGCGGTCGCAACCGCGGCGAGGCCGATCGGCCCGGCGCCGACGATGACGACGGTGTCGCCGGGGCGGACCTGGCCGTTGAGCACTCCGACCTCGTACGAGGTGGGCAGGATGTCGGCCAGCAGCACCGCCGACTCGTCGCTCACCTGCTCGGGCAGCTTGTATGTGGACAGGTCGGCGAACGGGATCCGAGCGAACTCGGACTGCACCCCGTCCACGAGGTGACCGAGGATCCAGCCACCGCCGCCGCGGCACTGCCCGTAGGCACCCTCTCGGCAGAACCGGCAGATCCCACACGCCGAGATGCACGACGCGAGCACCCGGTCGCCCACCGCCAGGCCGCTCACCCCGCTACCGGTCTCGACGACGGTGCCCACCGCCTCGTGACCGAGCACCCGGCCCGGGGCGACCGCTGGGACGTCACCGCCGAGGATGTGCAGGTCGGTGCCGCAGATGGTGACGGCGTCGACCTGGATCACCGCGTCCCGCGGGTCCTGGATCCGCGGGTCGGGGACCTCCGTCCACGACCTGACCCCGGGTCCGCCGTACACAAGTCCCTTCATGGCAGCCTCCTCCAGCAATCGACAGCGCTGTCATCCCCACCCTGCCCTGAACACCGGCCGGCGAGTAGGGACCTCCGGCCCTGCCGGCCGGGACTCCGGGAGGACTACGAACGAATAAGGAGGCACGTCGGGCGAGTCGAGGGTGAGGACCGGATGTCCAGATACGTGTACGACTTCGTCGAGGGCAACAAGGACCTCAAGGACCTGCTCGGTGGTAAGGGCGCCAACCTCGCCGAGATGACCTGGATGGGCCTGCCGGTACCGGCCGGCTTCACCATCACCACCGCCGCGTGCCAGGAGTACCTGCACACCGGGTCAGTGCCGGCCGGTCTGTTCGCCGAGGTGGAACACCATTTGCGGCTGGTGCAGACCCAGATGGACAAGACGTTCGGCGACGCGCACGATCCGCTGCTGCTGTCGGTCCGCTCGGGCGGCAAGTTCTCCATGCCCGGGATGATGGAGACTATCCTCGACATCGGCCTCAACGATGC
>Ga0307515_10022982_pt1 | contig 10961 bp, 9 predicted proteins | sample 17_EM_MG_FD_194513 | JGI IMG/M metagenome (GOLD analysis project Ga0307515, IMG submission 194513) | Populus trichocarpa ectomycorrhiza microbial communities from riparian zone in the Pacific Northwest, United States - 17_EM | ecosystem: Host-associated > Plants > Roots > Unclassified | place...
TTTGTGGGTCAGGGAGGCGGCTCTGCCACCAAAACCAAGAAAAGTCAGAGAGGGGATGTGGTCTCCCGGCCCCATCTGCTCCCTTCCACTTTTTTTTTTTTTTTTTTTTTTTTTGTGGGTCAGGGAGGCAGCTCTGCCACCCAAACCAAGAGGAGTCAGAGAGGGGAGATGGTCTCCCGGCCCCAGCAGCTGACAGCTCCATGGAGTGGCACCCCATTGCCTGGCACCACCTGTTCTCTAGAACTCTCCCTACTGTCACCCGCAGGAATCTGGTTTAAGACCCCGTTGCCTGTTGGAGGCGCCAATACAGCTGCTCTGTTCGTCAAGGGTGAGATGGTCTCCCGGCACCCAAGAGGATGTACAGAGTTCCCCACCAGCTTCAGAGGCCGGGAGTGTGGGGGTCGCCGATGACTAGAGCAGCCAGGGAATACCCACTAAACCTGCAGGGGGCCTCATGTCTGACCTTGGCGATGGTGACCCCTGCCTGCGACTGACAGGGCATGCCGTACCGGACCGCCCTGAAGCAGCTTTATGTCCCTCCCTGGGTCCCTGTCCTATGCCTGCAAGCAGGCTCAGATAGGGGCCACTATCTCCACCATACAGCGGGAGTGAAACCCGCTCCCAGAGGGTAGTAGAAGGGTCTTGGGGATGACGTTATTGTGGATAATTTCTTAAGTTGCGCACTGGTTCATCAGCCAAATGCGCCATCAGTGAGTCTAGCTTTAGCGCTATTGGTTCCACTGCTGTTGTCGTTTTCTGTCTCTATTACCAGAAGGTGAGCAGGGACTGGCGATAGCAGCTTTTCTTTCAATAGGCTCTTGCAGAGCCAAGGCACAAACTTGAAATTATCCTCATGGATTTCTTTCATGCGCCACTTCCATAGGGCCCAGTAGTAGTTCCCTATGATCCATTCTCGTCGCTGCCTGGTTCCTTTTAGCTTTTTAAGGAGTGCTTTTCTCCCTTTAAGTATGGGGAGTGCGCTCTCTTCTATTTCTCTCAGTGCCAGCAGTGGGTACCAGGGAGAGTGGCCCCATGCGTCCAGGTGAAGTGTTTTGAACTCGCTGCTTGGGGAGATCCCATGTAGAGTGTCCGTTAGTACACCTAGTAGGGGCTGTAGTTTGTAGGCGTCGCATCCTATCAATATGTGTTGCAGGGACATCTCATCTCCGCAAGCACAGAATCAGCCCATGTCAGATTTAGCCAACCCAGTGCCATAGTACCTATGGCCCAGGACTTGTGCGCCGTTCATTTCTTTCCAGAGCACTTCCTTCAGGCCTTCCAGAATGGCAAGGTCCCAGACCTTACTGATATGATTACCTGGGTCTAGTACGGCACTGAACATATTGCCGATTGTTACTGTCCATCTGTCTGAGAACGCCCCGAATTTAAGAGTATCGGTCGGGGTTTGCACCATGGCTCGCATAGTTAGTTTCGTCAAGTAGTTAAGGGGCTGGTGACACAGCACAGGGGATGTGTCCACCCATCCAGCCGGGATTTGAATGGCACTAACATCGAAAACCCTTCCACTCAATCGGCCTTCATTGGCCAGTGCGTCCGCCATGTTGTTCATGACGTCATTGCCATGGGCTTTGGCTTTCACAAAGCCCAATCTGCCTGTCCGATCTCGTAGCAGGTATAACAGGAGCTGTAGGAGGGGCGTAGGAGGCCCTCTGCTCATGTGTCTAGGGGCGTCTCCCCACCCGTCTCGCTCCATGGCCAGGAGGCCTCCCTTGAGTAGTCCCAGCACGTAGGTCGAGTCAGTGTGTATTACTATGTGGGCATTCCGCCAGGCGAGCAGGCACAGCACCACTGCTGCCACCTCTGCGACATTGTTAGACAGGACTGTGCCTGTCAGCGATATCTTATCGCTGAACTGCATATCCGAGACCCACGCAGATCCTGCTGTGCATTCGTCCTGTCCGTTCTTGTCTGCTGATCCATCTGTCCAGACATGTATGTCCCTGTCATATATTATGGCCTCTTGTGGGCGAGAGTGTACTCTGGTTACCGGTATATAATCCACTTTGGGTAATCTGACCCTAGTCGCCTTATAAGCGTCCCTGATTATCCTCCCCGCAATGATGGAGCAGGGGGTGGTGAACACCCTTATGCATCCCAGTGGGCCTGTCATGTTGGGCCATATGTTGACTTGGGCGTTCCTTGTTCCGCTCTTGTAGTTCTCCAGAGGAGACCACGTCGATTGTCCTATGGCCTCCTTCATGGTGGAGAGGGTCTTGCTGAGGCCTGTTCCTCGCATAGGGGGTGGGGCGTAGAGGTGAACTACCCTCTTTACCCCGATTTCTCGAAGTTTCAGTATTTTCAAGAATTGCTGTGAACTCGGCCTGGGCAAGGCCAGGTGGTTCAGCACAGGGGCTTGCATCCTAGCCCCTAGTCTGCATCCTTCCACCTACACTATGTGATGCCACCCACTCCACTGCCTCCTGCAGTCTCATAGCTGCATGTATGTGATTTAGACTTTGTATTTAAGCTTGGACTCGATGAGGGATGTACCTCACTCGATGTCTTGATTATAGACATTTGTTATTGTGCACCCCACTTTGCTCCATTGAAATCCTGCCCTGCTCTCTCGCCCCTCTCCCCTTTGGACTTTGGACCTCAAGACCGGTGGCTCATTCCCCTGTCCTTGCGTGCTAACTCCTGCCCTCAGCACCACTGGGCTAGCCAGCCGGACTGAACCCCTGCTTCAGTCAGCCCCCTCGGTGTTGCACCTAGTCAGAGTGCTTGTTGCTGAGACAGATTGGGCACCCATTGTGCTTTTGGGCAGTTGTGTGGGAATTAGGTCCAACAAGCCTGTAAGTCGTCATACCCACTTCCCCCTATTCCTGCTGGAGATTGTATTCCCACTGGCATGTGCGGACGAGAGGAGAACTGAATTCCGTCAGTGAACAGACTAGCCTCAAGACCCCTCCATACTCCTTTCAGCTTCCGTTCATATAATCTCTGTCAGAGATTATCAGAATTACCGATTCCATTGCAGTTGGAGTGTGGAAGTAGGTCAAAAAGCAATCAACATCCTGAACCCTTTGAAAAAGGCTCAAATCTGCATCCTGCAGTAAGTTAGAACTGCCTTGGAATCCCCATGACATCAAACCAAAGCTGTACTCACCTTGGCCAAGGCAGATGCTAATTTTCAGAGGCTTGGAATGCCCATTCCCACCATTCCCATAATGCTCAATCCTTCAATCCAAAACAATGTATATGGTCCTTCAAAGAATTTCCTCAGGATTTCCCGCACATGCTGATCGCCATTGTCAAGCAAATAACAAACATGATTTGACCAATACAGAGAACTATACTGCAAGGCATCAGAAATGTTCTCTTTGATACATGATGGGAGATCTTCCACATCCTCATTAGGGAGCCACGAATCTTTGAGCTTGCAGATATTGAAACAGAGCTTTTCAAACATCTTCTTGAGGCAAGCGACACCCAGTTCTGTGTTTGCATCTCAAGGGTTGACTCTGTACTCACCCTGACAGTTGTCACTGATGAAATGGACAAATGCTGGACACAAATCCCTCCACTGGCCACTTCATCCCAATAGAGCACAGAGCCAAGATCTGCCACCCACATCTTCACTAGGTCAGGTCTCACTCCCACCAGCTCTGCAATTGTCTCTTCACATAAGGGGTGGTTTGGTGCTGAAATGAGAAGCACTCCAATCATCTGCCAAAAATCAGCACTGTGATACACTATTGGTACTTTTAGGATACTTGAGTAAAGTTGGTATAGAGCTGTCAGGCCAGTACCCACTGAGTCTTGCAACATCACCTTCAAAAGCACAGTGGGATCCTTGTACTGCTCAAGCACAAGCACAAGAGTCTTGATGAAGATGAACAGACCTGCCACATGAGAGATCGTATGGTCAAAGAGTGATTGATTTGGCCAAGGAGGTTGGAGAAACCTCTTGGACACTACCTTGGTGAATCAGTGCTTGGCAAAGATTTGTAGGTTGGAAGTAGCCTCCTTATCAGTAGTCATATCATACTGGAGATGTGTCGCCAGGGTTAGACCATTAAAGAAATGTTGGATGTCACCTTCAGGTCTACTGGTGATGATAATTCTGAGCCACAGAATGTGTGTGGCCATGAGAGTGAGAGATCTAAGGATGCTTGGATGACTTTGAGTACTCCCACACTCATCAAGTGTGTCAATGACAAGGACCAGAGTCTTTTCAGGGAGGCAAGAAAGTTTGTGGATGAAATTAACAAAGAGAGTGTGTTTCATTGACTCTGGTGTTATGTTTGGGTCTTTATGGAGATGTTCCATGACAATGGTTCGAAAAGGAGGGAAGATTATTGCAAGCTTGTGGATGAGAGTTGGAAGGATATTTCTGGGCTTGCTCAATTCTGGGTTATCCCTCCAGCAGAAATACACTCCGGCAAGCTGATCTTGATTGTGAAGGTTTGCACAGATCGAATGAGCTAATGACGTTTTACCAATGCCAGGTAAGCCATAGATCCAGTATGTATTGCAATAGACAAGCCCCTGCTTTACTGATGTACTGGCCACCCAGTTTAGGATTTCCTTGAGGAGGACTTTGTGAGTGCCTTCCATACAGTGAAGGTCTTGGTGATACTGTAGAACTGGCACAGTGAGCAAGTGGGCAGAAGAACTGTCACAGCCAACACAACCCCCTTGACACATGGCAGCAACCCCCTGAATCATGTGTGGAGTCCAAGCATGGTACAGAACTTGGCAAACTTGGCACGTCCAAGTGGTTTCGTGAAGATGTCAGCAGGGTTCTCATCTCCAGGGACATGAGACATGGTGATCATCCATTGCTCAATCTGTTTGTGTATCCAGTGGTAAGCACAGTGAACATGTTTCATGGTACTTTGGTATTTGGGGTGTTTCAGTACCTGAATGGCTGACTTGTTGTCCATGAGGAACAGAGATGGGCATGTTGTATTGTAGCTGAGCTCATCAAGGAGGTACCACATCCATATGATTTCACAGCTGACTTTTGAAGCAGTAGTGTATTCTGATTCAGTGCTTGACAATGAAACATGTGGTTGAAGGCAGCTGCCCCACTGTGTTGCACTGACACAGATGGTGTCACACCCTGTGCGTTCCACGATTTAATTCCGATTATTCCTATTCCCTATTCGACTACACCAGCCTCATCGGAACCAAATTGAACCAACCTCAATTACCATTACCCATAACCCATCAGTTCATAGGAATTATGGTGAAGTGAAATGCAGACTTATGATTCCCGCCGGATGCATTGGCTCTCAGGTATATACAGCGGTTACGGTGACATACTACTCCACACTTTACCTATGGTGTTTTACTTTAGCGAGTGGGCTCCACTTTATATTTCATATTCCTCTTTACTATTTAAACCCCCATGTATTCCCTCATACTTCTCCAGTTTTCAGATCGAATTAAGAACTGGTCCTCTACTCATTCCCATTGTCTCCCTAAGGGTCTTACTCTGTTCCAATCATCTTCTTACTCTTATCAATTCCTCCACCATCATCTTTGATATGATACTCAAGAAATACACCAAATCCCAAAGATGTATAATTCCGATTTATTCCTCCAGCCTCGGATCAGACTTGTCTTTAACAGATGGCAAAACCACTGATTGAGCGGCTGTTGTTGGGGTTCCCACTTAAGTCGGCATCAGAGTAGGTAGTGAATAGATCCGGTGATGATGGCTGTGAATAGACCAGTTTTGTGTTGACAGTGCCTTTGAGGTACTGGAGGATGCATTTGGCAGTGAGCCAGTGTGCCATTCTGGGGTTCTTGACAAACTGACAGAGCACTCCAATGGTGTATGCAATGTCCAGGTGTGTGGCAATGGTGAGATACAGTAGCTTCCCAATGAGTTCATGATAGGGGTAGGCTTTCATTTCTGATTGTCATTCAGGTGTGCCTGGTGACATGTTGGTTGAGAGCTTCTGGTTCTCTTCCATTGGTGTATGGGCTGGATTGCATTCTGACATACCAAATTGTTTGAGTATTGATTCAATGTAACCAGGCTGTGACAGGCTGATGGTCTGGTTTGGGTGATTGTGCTCCACCTTGATGCTGAGGATAGAGGTTGTGGGGTCCTGATTGTGGATTTTGAAATGGGAAGTGAGGTCAGATTTGACCTTTTGAATGGCATCACATGAATTTGACACTATTAGGAGGTTGTCCACATGGATTGGCACAATGATTTTGGTGTCACCACACCTATAGACATAGACTGAATAGTCACAGTCAATACATTTGAAACCAATCTTCATGAGTACTGAATGAAGTTTCAATGCCCATATACATGGGCCCTGCTTAATCCCATAGAGACCCTTCAGGAGTCGTAACACCCATCTCTTTGGGTCCTCACCCAGGGCAGGCTCCACATCCACCTCAAGTCCCTCTGGAATCTTCATATAGATTTCCCTGTTGATGTCCCCATTCAGGAATGCTGTTGAAATATCAACTGTTTTGAGCTCCAGGTCCTCAATTGCAGCTAGTGCAATGACAGTGCACATTGCAGCCATCCATGCTGTGGATGCAAATACCTCACCATAGTGTACCCCAGCAATTTGGCTGTACCCCTGAGCCACCACACAGCCCTTGCACTTGTTGATCGACCGATCAGGCTTTCGTTTCACTTTGAATACCCACTGGCTGCCAATTACACATTTGCTGGGTGGTAGCTGAGTTAATTCCCAGGTACCATTTATGACATGTGCATGGAGCTCAGCATATGCTGCCTCCAGCCACTTCTTGGCATCAGGGCATGTCCCTGCCTCAGCAAGGGTTCTTGGCTCAGCTGTCCCAACTGTGGCAAAGGCATAGTCCATGGCTCCAAGGATAGGCACGATGAGCTCTTCTGTGGACTCAGTGTGGCCTGCATCCTCAGCCAATGCACCAGGCTGGCATGCCATCAATGCCCATTTTGGTGGAAGCTGCTGATTGGCCAGATGGTGCTTGAAGTTCGTTGTAAGGTTCCTGACTTCAGGGGGAGGATGTGACTGTTCAGGGAGGTCAATGGGTGGGTCAACAGGTGGATCAACAGGTGGGGGACCTGGCAGGGCCACAGCATCTGCTGGTTCAGTGGAGGGGTTGTTGGCCAGATTGTCAGGTGGCCAAGGAATTTGCAGGGACCCTGGAGTGGAGCTGGGTGCCAGGACTTCAATTGGCAGTGACAAGTCAATGGACCTATCAATGGCTGACAACTCTGGTTTCTGAAAGGGGAAGACAGCTTCACAGAACACAGCAGAGTCAGAGATGATTTCCTTCTGCATGCTCAGGTTCCAGAATCACCAGCCCTTGTAATCAATAGGGTAGCCAATGAATATGCATTGGGCTGCATGTGGGAGGAGTGCCCCATGTTGGTCCTTCTGCAGGTGCACATAAGCCAGGCAGCCAAATGGTCAGAGATGGTCCACAGAGGGCCTCTGTCCATAAAAGAGTTTGTAGGGCATATGAGTTGTGACCAATGATGGGAGCCTGATTTTTCCATGGAGAAAATGGGCTGCAGCATCCTCCCACCAGGTCTGCATGAGCCCAGATTGTGACAGAATGGTGGTGATGCCTTCAGCCAGGGTCTGATTCAGTCATTCAGCAACCCTGAGCTGCTGTGGTGTGTCACAAATAGAGTGTTCCTGCCAGATTCCAGCATCAACCAAGTACCTATTGAGGTCACCTGTCATATATTCACCCCCCTTATCATCACGAAGAATCCTGATTCATTGTCCAGTGACATTTTCTGCCCATGCTCTATAGAGCTTAAATGCAGCAAAGATGTCAGACTTCTTTGTGATGAAATAGACTGCAGGGAAGCATGAATAGTTGTCCATGAAAGAGACCCAATAGAGATGGCCATGTCAATTTTGTGTTGGTATTGGGCCATGTACATCAGTGTACACCTGTTGCAGTGGCACCTTGGCATGCATGGCGGGACATGTGTGGGGTGCACGTGTGAGTTTTCCATTGACACAGTCCTTGCAGAAATCGCTGTTCAGGTGGGTGCCCATTCCCCAGTCTGGAATCCCATCCATGGGTTGGGTGCAGATGAGTTGGTGGACTGCAGGGAAAGGTAAATGATTAAGGCATGCATGTAATTCCTCCATTGAAACATTGATGGATTCAGCCCAAGGGGCCACCTTCCAATCTAGGTAGGCAAGGTTGTTGGTGTGGATTGTGGTGGTGAATTCAACAGTACCTGTTTGCTGATTGATCCATTTCCACTTTGGGTACTCCGTGACTTTGGAGTGGCTGTTGCAATGCTCCTTGGCGAATTTGTTCACAGAGAATAGATTTATTGAGAGGTGTGGCACGAATAGCACATTGTCAATTGTAATGAGATAGCCGCAATTTGATAAGAACCGTACAGGACCCAGACCTTGAGAGTAGATTATTTTACCATCCGCCAACTGAATTGGACACTGATCTGCCATTAGACTAAGGAACACAGAGCAATCTCCGCTCATTGAGCTGGAGGCCCCTGAGTCACATAGCCAATAGTCAGCAGCATGCAATTCATTGGAAAGGAGGAGGGTAGCTACCCCAGCAGTCTCATGGGTCCCGGCAGTGTTGGTGTTGTCACTGGTGTTGTTGCTGGTGTTGTCACTGGCTGGAGTCATGCTGGTGCTAGGTCCGGAGGTGGCGGCATTTGCCCTAGGGAGGCCACCAGAACCGGAGTTGCAGCCCCTGCCCTTCCTGCTCTTGTACTCAGCATTATGTTTGGTAACAAGGCTTGTGATGGCCCTGTGATGTGGGCAATCCTTTGCAAAGTGTTCCAAGGATTGGCATAAGAAACAGTTGTGGCCAAGGGCCGCATTTGCAGATTCAATTGCTTTGGTTTTGATTGCCTCACCCCTGTCGACACACAGGAAAGTTGAGTAAGCATTGGCAAGCACAACACCCTTCTGTGCAATAAGTTGCCGGTGTAGTGGGTCATCGATATCAAGGATGTTGATGATTGTAAACAGGCCAAGTTCCTCACTACACTGCGTAGGGGTTTGATTGGCAGGGGTGACATGATTGATCTTTGATCAGGCAGCTTCGACTCATCAATAGAGGTCCATGTAGGTTTCGGCAGGCTTCTTGCAGATCATGAAGAGCTGCATCCAGACCTTGTGCCAGAGGCTTGCGTCATGTTGCTCATGTTGTGATTTGATTTCGCTCCACATCTTCCATATGGAGCCCTCTCTCAGCTTGTGAATAAGTTCAAGGTGTAAGTCACTTGCGGTCGCCATAATTATGCCTTGGGCAACATGCTCCGATTTCTCCCAGGACTTGCGTTCCTCCGCATCGGTGGGTGTAACTGGATCAGTGTATTTTCCATCATTGCCCTTGGTGTGGCAGATTACGCGGATGTGGTCAGCAGCCCCCGTAAGGTAGGCCTCGACTTGGATCTCCCACCTCATGAAATTGTCCTTGGTGAGGATCGGGACGTGGGCATAGCTGGTGCGAGAGGATTCATTGGACATGGTGCTGAAGAGTATGGGGACGGTTCTGCTCAGTGATGTTGTGGGAGTACTTAGAGCGCAGGGCTCATAACCTGTAGAACTGGCACAGCGAGTGAGCGGGCGGAAGAACCGTCGCAGCCAACAGATACCCGGTATCAACGGGCTTAAGTCGCCTAATCAAAAGGTCTTGCTCCACTTGCGAGTTACTCAGAAATGCACGGTCACCAGATCAAGACATTAAGTGCTTACCACTCCTTTTGGCCAAACGAGGAGTTTCGACATCCACTGCACGCATGAAGTCTTTGGTGACCTTGGCCAGCTCCGTGTCGATCTCTTCGATCACCCTCAGGTAGTCCGGCCCACCCACCGCCCTCGCTGTGATCATCAGCACTGGCCAAATCCAGACCGATGACCACTTACCATGTTTGACGTAGTTACATGATATTTTTGCGGCTCTGTACATCACCTCGAACATTCGCGGGACGATCGTCTCCAATAGATCCGTCTCTTCACAAACGATTTCTTCCACGACGATATCCGCGAAAGGCAAGACGCGCTTCAACCGGTCCAGAAGTCCAAACGGTATCTGATCGTACTTGTTTTGTTCTTGCAAGAGCTAAACGGGCAAGCATTACCCTTTACTTTGAGGGGCCAGCAGCGAGCACGAACCTCAAACGTAACGTTGGCAATACCGAAGACAGCCTCTGAGATTGGATTCAACTACAAGGTGTCAATGTTTTGCTAGCCTCTTCGTGGAAAGACGGACCTCCGCGAATACAGCCCCGAATTTAATAGCCTTTCCCACAGCCCTCTCGGTCGATTCGTCCATCAGTGGGGAGTATCCTTTTAGCAATACTTCGAGCTTTTGGAGCGACGAACGCAGAGATTCCGTCTATGCGAAGGTTATTAGTCGAGTGGGTTGGCGGTTGCAAGGAGACGAACAGTAGTGCTTGCAAAGAATTGTAATTCCAGAGACCAACGATGCTGGCGGCGCTTTCCAACAATAACAATGTCGCCTGCGCTTCGTTATCAACCTGCCCTGCTCTCCCCCCGTTCCGGGGATTGTTTGGCCAACTAAACACGGCTTGTCGCGTCTCGTATGTTGAGATTTATCTGCTTCAAAAATGTGTACTAGGTTCCTACTGCTAATATATATGTAATCTGCTACGACTTTTTTGGCTCCATGTGTTGTAAGCGGCGCACGAAACCAAGCCAGTTTGGCGTTTGCGCAACTCAACACCCTCCCCACCAGCTTCACCTTGTCGGAGCCAGCCACAATGCGACCAAAATGTCGAAAATGTGCACACCCACCCGCTAAAGGGAGGGGGCTCTGTCCAGATCATCGAGAAGGATAGGGCACCTCAGGCAACCACTTTTCGACACCTAAGAGGGGTACGCTTGCTTTGTGCATAAGACCCCTTCGAGGGGTCAGCCGCGCGCGTTCCCACGGCCGGCTCTGTCTCAAATGAGGCGTGCGCGGCTTGCGCAACTTGCGCAACCCTGCCTTGGGTTAGGGGCATTCAACCA
>Ga0307515_10022983_pt1 | contig 10961 bp, 9 predicted proteins | sample 17_EM_MG_FD_194513 | JGI IMG/M metagenome (GOLD analysis project Ga0307515, IMG submission 194513) | Populus trichocarpa ectomycorrhiza microbial communities from riparian zone in the Pacific Northwest, United States - 17_EM | ecosystem: Host-associated > Plants > Roots > Unclassified | place...
AGGCACCCTTTTGTCCCTTGAACGATTTCGAATCATTCGTGGCGTAATTGGGCTCTAGGATTGATAAAGCAGTACCTCCAATTCCATGCAAATTTATTTCTTATCGTGATTTTTTCATCATGAAAAAAAAAAAAACAGTGCATCTTTGAAAGATGCAATGCATTTTCGTTGTGAACTCTAAAAAAAAAAAAAAAAAAAAAAACTCAAAAAACCATAAAAAAACTGAAAAAATCAAACCGTGAAAAAAAACCGATTAAACCGTTTAAAATTTTGAAAAAACCAACTGGTACGGTTTGGTTTTGGTTTTATAAGCCTAAAACCGAAAAAACCTAACCGAACCTAAACAAAAAAAAACCCGGAAAAAAACCGAGCCAAACCGAAAAAACCGAGTCAAACCAGTTTGAACCGGTTTTTGTCCTAAAAAACCGAACCGAAACCAGTCGGTTTGAATTGGTTTCGGTTTTTTTTAAAAAATTTTTTTGTTTTAATTATATTTTTTTTATAAAAATCGAATGAAACAAAAAATGATTACCTCTATCTATGAAGGAGTATGGACTGTCATGCAAGTGATATCTTCGACAATTTTATTTGCATTCGAAATTAAAGAACTCGCAGTTGTCGCTTGTGTTTGTGTTGGTTCCTTAATTTCCCACTAATCATGTCAAAAGTATGTCATTTTTGAATTATGTCAATTCGAATCACACTAAATCAGTAATATTTTTAATATTAAAACCTAAATTTTAATATTTTTAACCTAAAAAAATAAAAAAATATTACATCAACCTTCAAAACATCGTTCTCAATCATAAAATATATTTTAATTGATCTAAAAATTCAAAATAAAAATAAATTTTTCAAACGTAGTTTACTTTTTTTTCACATCATGAAATGACACAACCATATATATTGTGCTCCTCTCTTGAAAATAAACTCATCAACACCGCATGACGGAGAGTAATTGATTGCCAAGATGTTGTAATTCAAGACATTTCTCTCTTTATTTTTTTCAATGACTATCTCTCATCTCAAAAACATCATGGATTAAAATATAAAAAAATAAAGTTTTATAATTAAAAAGTAAACTTGGACTAGAGTGTAAAAAGACATGTCTCTTGAACAATAAAAATATAAAAATATATTCTTTTTTATTTGCTTTTTTATGTTAAAAATGAAAAAAAATATTCTTTTTTTTATGTTAATTTTGGTCCATGTTCTTTGAGTTTTTTTTAACCTAAACCCTACAATTGTATTTTGAAATAGCAATATTTAATTTAATTCATAAACAATTAATCTTTCTTATATGGCGCATGTGAGAGCATGCTAATCAAAACAAACTTTAAAATATAAAAGTGTATGGACATAACTTGTGAAGATTAAAGAACAAATAAATAAAGTTTAACAACAAAAGTGCAAAAACAAAAATAAAAATTCAAGGAAAAAAAAGAAAAAAAAAGACCATACACATTGAGGTTAACAAGCAAATGTTTCTTCATGAAACACACGTTATTTTTCCATTCCCTTTTAAGGTTTTTTTTTTTTTAAAAAAATGTTATAGATTTTATATTTTCATATAGGGTGAGCAAATTGGGTAGGCTGGGTCTGAGGCCCAGGCCCAGCCCGGCCTCAATTTTTTTTTTTTTTGGGATCCAGTCTTTTCTATGAGATGGTTCGTGATTCAAGTAAGATTGCAACAATTCATTCAGTGCATCTAACAGGGCGTGCTTATGTATTTAGCTAAAGCAGAAAGGTTGGAGGTGTCGTTTTGTTGTTTCAAGAGGGCTCAGGATTCCGGCAGTAAAATTGATACAGAGACATATAATATACAAGGCATTTGAGATATATGAGAGCATGGAAGCAGCAAAGTAATCATTGGATGGCTCAACTTATGAGCTGATGATACCAAGCTTGGAAAAATCAGGTCACCTGGATGCTGCTTTTAAGCTTTTCTAAGAGATGAAAGAAATTAACTTTTGTCCAAGCCGTAGCGTTTTTTCCTCGCTCGTTGATTCAATGGGGAAAGCAGGGAGGTTGGAGACATCGATGAAGGTTTGCATGGAAATGCAAGGCTTAGGGCTCAAACCATCTGTTATCATGCGTGTTTCCTTGATTGAGTCCTTCACCAAGGCTGGGAAATTAGATACTGCTCGCGGACTTTGGGATGAGATGAAGATAGCTGACTTTAAGCCTAACTTTGGGTTGTATACATTAATAATTGAATCCCGTGCAAAGTCAGGGAAGCTTGATATTGCAATGTCCATCTTTCGAGACATGGAAAGGGCTGGATTTCTACCCACCCCGTCTACCTGTTCATCTCTTCTTGAAATGCATTCTGCCTCTGGACAATTGATGCTGCTATGAAGCTGTACAACTCGATGACCAATGCAGGTTTGAGTACATATACTGCCCTTTTGACTCTCTTGGCTCGTAAGAAGCTTGTGGATGTGGCTGCCAAAATTTTACTTGAGATGAAGGCTATGGGATAATCTGTTGATGTGAGTGCCAGTGATGTTTTTATTTTTTTACATTAAGGAGGTTCTGTTGATCTTGCGTTGAGGTGGCTGCGTTTCATGAGTTCATCAGGGATAAGGACGAAAATTTTTATAACCAGGCAGTTATTTGAGTCTTGCATGAAGAATGGTTTATATTAATCAACCAAGCCTCTCCTAGAGACTTGTGTGAACTCTGCTGCAAAAGTGGATCTCATACTTTACACATCAATTCTTGCCTATCTTGTCCAATGCCAAGAAGAGCAGAATGAGAGGCATTCGACGGCAATCCTTAGTGCTACAAGACACAAGGCACATGCTTTTATGTGTGGGCTCTTCACTGGCCCATAACAGAGGAAACAACCAGTTTTATCCTTTGTGAGGGAGCTTTTTCAGTTCAGGGATTATGAGTTGGAAAAGGGTGATGCGAAGTATTCTGTGAATGTTCTGCTCAATTACCTTTTTTTCTCATGGAGCAGATAAATCGAGCCCGATGTGTTTGGAAGGTTGCGTATGAGAATAAGCTTTTTCCAAAGGCTGTTATTTTTTATCAGCATATTGCCTGGTCCCTTGATGCTAGGAACTTGTCCATAGGAGCTGCTCTTATAGCAGTTGCGCATACTCTCCATAGGCTCAGAAAGCGCATGCTGTACTATGGCGTCATACCAAGACAGATCAAATTGGTTACAGGACCAACTCTAAGGATTGTGGTTGCACAGATGTTGAGCTCCGTAGAATCCCTATTTGAAGTTAGCAAGGTGGTTCTAACTTCTAAGGGCCCCTGGGGACTTTGTTATGGTGTGGTTTAAGAAACCAATTGTTCAGCAATTTCTTTTGAACGAGATTCCCTCAAGGACAGACATACTAATGCACAAGCTAAACATTCTTTTTCCTACTTCTGCACCTGAAATTAGATCATCGACCCCTCCCAAATCACTCATTTCAGCAAATGCTGTGTAATTATCTATGACATTGGAGATCCTTTCCAGCTGATGTACTTGCATATATGAAACGAATTGCAAGTGACTATGAACTGAGATATGGCCTTAGATCCTCGGTTTTGCTATCTAGGTCTGTCAAGTTACTTTGCAACTGATAGCTTGGATTATTATCCTAAGCCAAAAAATTAATTGAGAATTAGCACGTTCTCGTTCTCCTTCTTGTTGTGGCCATTTGATTGTTGGATATCTTTAGCACTTTATTTATGAAATAAACCCACAGAGTTTTGTTGTGCAGTTCTTGTATTGCATATAATGAAGCTTCATGTACTTGTCAGTTACTATTGGAGAAATGCTATCCATCCCTTTCCACTAACAGATGATCAGACGAGCAGGGCACTCCTTGTAAGGTTCTAACATTACGAATAATGATTCTTTTGGGGCCAATATATAGTATTTGCATATTTCACAACAAAAAATGCTGACGTTAAAAGCCATCGAGTTCAACGAGATTCCCACTTAGTTAGACAGCAAGAACTGCATTTGTTCTCGATAACAATTGACTAGAACTTGTATGGTGACAGAATCTATGCCGGTGATATAATCATATCACAATTGCGACAGTGACGAAGTTGTGGTTATGTTTTTTTAAAGTTGGTAATGGATTGAGACGTTGAAGATAGACAGTTGTACTGGATTAGTGCAGAGATATTATGATAACCTGCAAAACAAGTTTCAGCTGTAGGAGTAATGGAGCCTAAGAGTGGGTGGAGTGATTTGGGGCCAGGCTCCAGCCATCTCCTTTCCAACCTTTTGGTATCTTCAGGTCTTGTTTTCATCTAAGATGGGTCGTTTTCCGAATGTGTTGACTTATTAGGCTTACTTGGAGATCTCGTATTTATTTTGAAGACCAATTGATTGTGGGTTATGTGGGTTTTTTAGAAATCATGCCATCCTGCTCGAGTCCTCTACCGAGCCATGCATCATGCCCGACCCAAACAGATGTTGTTTTCACTCGTGCTTCGGACCTCGGGTTCATCCCATGGCTCATTAGTCGACTTGGGCGTTGCCTTGTGTTTTGTATCCTGGGACGGGTGTTTTAGATATCAATCCCAGACCCAGAGACAACTTTCCAAATCTAGAAAAAAGTTGAGGGAAATTTGATTCTGCCAAAGAAATGGTAAGAGCTCACTAGTTATTGCAAGCCGACATATTCCTAGACTGTGCATATAGGCTCGTAGCCCAGCAGTAGAGGCAAGGTTTCCATGCCTCTGTCACCTGGGTTCGAATCTCGACATGCACGTCTGTCACCCCCGGGGTGTTTTACCTGCCTACTGGGCTTACAGGGTGTTCAGTGGATCCAGGGATTAGTCGTGGTGCGCGTAAGCTGGCCCGGACATCCCGGGTTACAAAAAAAAAAAAAAAAGTTGCAACAACAATTGGCAATCGAAGATAGAACTTATTATCACGTTCAATTTGCCAAATAAACAGCAAACAGCAGAGATTTCCATGGAAAATGAGGTCGAGGGTAAGGGACAAATCTCAAGTTCTTTCAGCCTTCTGTAATATTTTTTTTTGTGAGTTGAGGACAGGAAAGGGCATAATATTTTTCTTTTATTCCCTATCATCTAATCTAGTTGGAATCGAGACGATTAGATTTGGACATTCATTATCATCAATCGGTCCAAAGAAATTTTGGCCTTATTTCCTGCCGTACAATTTGTTTGCTTCCTCTTTGTAGTTTGTACGCCTCCAGTCCGCGATGGAGTTTTTTTCATGAAAGATACCTTTGTTAACTTTTTATTTTTATTGGTTAATGTTAACTTAGATGTATCGTAATATAATATTATTTTTTTAAAAAAATATTTTAAATAAATAATTAAAATTGACATGAATTCTCACTCAAGTTTAATAGAATCATAAGATAATTGTTAAATCAATCCAAGCAAATTTCAAATTAATAATTTAATAGATTAAACTACCTAATCATTTCATTTAATAATCTTAAGGAGTAATTTAACTAGTCATACCTTAAGTTTGTTATTCAATGTCACGAATTTGAGTCTTCTCATGATCACTAGAGGATTACATGATCGTTATTTAAGGGCTCATGGTGTTAGAGAATAATATAAATCATATTCTGAGACCTCACCTAACAGTTTAAGCTATTGAGTTGAGATGATTATTTGACATGGTATCAAAGCCTTGATGACCAAGCGGTCACGAGTTCGAATCTCACCATCCTCCATTTATTTGATAAAAAATAAGCACAAGATAATATGGCTTTGTGCAAGTTTCAATTCTGAGACTTCACCTAACAGTTTAAGCTATTGGGTTGAGATGATTCCTTAACATATGGAATTAATCAAAGTACGCACAAACTAATCTGAATATCCATGTTTAAAAAAAAATAAAAACTATGTTTACAAGTCAAAATGTTCTTTGGTGAATTTCTTAATGAAATGAAAATTGATCGGGGATTGTATGATTGGATTTTCTAAACAGAGCCACTTTTTTTGAGCGGCTACAAATTTAAAAGCCTGTTTTTTTTTTTTTTGCGTTTTAAAAGTAATTAATTTTAATATACCAAGGCACGTCGTCATGCTTGTTACTCAAATGAAAGAACAATGACTGCAAATATGAAACCAGTGGATAATTGATTTTTTCCACATCTATATATATATATATATACACACACACACACATAAAACTAACACTGTTAACCAGTCTCTCAAACTATCAGCCATGAACATGGATGGAGAGAAAATAGTACTTGACCAAAAATGAAAGTTTAGGGTCTGGTGTGATCAAAATTGAACTAGATGGGCACATATTTTTAAAACTTGATGGACCATGAATCCATTTTCCCCGGAAAAAAAGGCTTGTGCTTGTATGGTTCTGAAAATCTCAAGCCCATTTAACCATGAAAGTCATGCAACCAGCCCCTAGAAGAAGGGAAACATTTGCTCCTAGTTGAATCCTCAAATTGCCTTGCATCCTTGGACTCATGAAATCTGATGCTAATAGGTCAACGAGTGCCATGTATATCAAAATCCCAGCTGCGGCTGCATTGAAGATGCCCTCGACTGTCAGAGCAGTCGGACTCCTCTCATCGTAAATGTTAGAAATTCCAATTCCAATGGCAATTCCCAGTGGGGTTGTCAGGGAGAAAAGCGTTGCCATTATTGCCATAGACGCAGACTTGAATTGTGCCTATTAATACAAACAGGAATTCATCGGGGTTGAAAGGAGGAAAAACGACAGTATAACAAAAAACAATCTTTGCCCAATGATAACATTGATTCATGTTTAATTAACAAATAAAAATTGTTTTTCTTACATAATCCTTTCTTCTTAAAATATTAATCAAATGCTCAAAAGCTACTTAATTTACCACGCAATCATTTTTATGTTGAAACTATCAAGTCAGGCATTTGTATGCATGGCAAACCTATCACATTGACGAACCAAGATCACACAAGGAGTTGACCATATATAGGAGATTAATGTAGTAGAACAGTGAAAAGACAAAGATGTTGTCATTATGTCGACATCTCCAACCCTTGTAATCTGCATAAAATTCTACTGGCTGGCAGAAGGCAATAATTGCAAAACATGAAAAAATCATATTCCTAGCTAGGTCGTGTGCGATATATACCTGAGTGATGCAGCCACCAAGTCCCAGGCCTTCAAAAAACTGGTGGAAAGACAAGGCTGCCATGAGAGGCTTTATTGTTTCCGGACTCCCAGAAGCACCCAGAGATATTCCAATTATTATTGAATGAACTACAATCCCCAACTCCAAGACCTGGAATCACATCCATCCAAGCATAAAACATAGGTTATGTGTTAGTTCATCATCAAAAAATTGCCAAAAAATTAATTAGATTATGAGAAAAATCTTACTTGTGAAATAACTCTTCGACGAACCATTTCAGACAGAGCCAAATCTTCATTTAGGGAGGCAGAACCATGGGCATGGCCATGTGTAGCATGTGTATGAACATGTACATGACCTTCATGCTCTTGACCAGCTGTCTCTTCATCCGTAGTATCTACCTGTTTGTTCTTGTTAAAATGCATCCTCTTATAAAACCCTGTCGCAAATGAATCCACCATTAGCGTCCCTATTGCAGACATCATGGCAACAAAACCCGTGAATGGAAAGTGCCCCCATAGATCTTGGTTAAGACATGGTGATGTTAAGCTTTCAAATGCGTCCGGTAGTATGTGAATGAATCCGGTTGCTAGGATAACACCAGCAGCAAATGCCTTGATCATGAAGAAAACATCATTTTCAGGCCTAAAGGCTTTTATTTTCTTTCCTAACAAAGGGAGGCTAACACCAATAGCGCCAGCAACTAGAATTGAGAGTATTGAACCTAGTTTAAACTTCAGTGCTTCGCCTTTACTATGCTCTAAATCTCCAACCTCACATGTACACTCACAGGTGACTATAGTAGGGTAATAAAGAAGAATCAAGAGAGAAGACGCCTTAAAAATGTTCAAAAAGCAAGCTTGAAGATGAGCCATGGCGTGTCGGAGAGGACTGGGAGAGAGGGAAGAGAATTAACAGATTTTAGGTTTGTGGGTTAGAGAAATGATCAAGTGATCATTTTGATCTTGTATATCAGGAAAGATCGAACAGAAAGGAGTGTAATATAATGGCTGTTGAAAACACTGGATGGCTAATAACAAGAGAATATTATACAGTCAAAGACATAACACAAAAGTGAATACGCACGCAGGAAAGGGGAAACCAATCCATGAAAAGAACTGAGATTAGATTTGAAAGTATAGAGTGATCGTGTGGGTATAGTGGCATCCCTTAATTTGGGTATATATTGTACATGTGCGAGCGTTTAAGAACATAAAGCTTGTTGTTGTACAAGATGCCAAGATGGTACGTAAATCTATATACGTTTTTTAGATACTGGAAAAAAGAAGAAGGGTGGTTTCAGGTCTGAAATGATTGCTTACATGTTCTGTGAATGAAGTGACACAAATACTAGGAGCTAGAGGCGTTGGAAGTCATGTAGAGGCACTATCGGGAGAGGAGACCAAACGAAGAGCATAATCAATTTTAGGTTTGAAAGTAGGCATGTGTTGGACATATAGTGAGGGGATAAAGTAATAATCTAAAAATGTGGGGAAAATGTTGTCATCCATTCACCTAGATCAAGAAAACTTGCTTGGACTGCAAAGGTAGAACTTCCTTCGACATAATTTTCCACTGAAATAGTATGTCCTCTTTCCCTATTTCTTTGTAAGTCAGACCACTTTCTTCAACATCTTGTTTAGTGCCTCCTGACTGGGCTTTCCGAGGACACAGCCATCTTGTTTAGTTGTCTAATTAATCAATAAAGTAATCGAATAGGTAATCAGTTTCGTGCATATTAATGGCAGAATTGTTTTGTAAGAATTATTCTTGAAAGCTGCTTAAACGTCACAGATGAAGGGAATAAAAAAAATAAAATACTATTCCCTTTCCTGTCCTCAACTCACAAAAATTCTCTTTCAAGTCTTAATCCCTATCGAGGAGAAGAATTATTTCATCTCAGGTGCATTTGTTGCTAAAAACAACGACGTGCATTCGCTTAATGCATGCATCATGAACTCTTTGCTCCCTAGATGGTTAATCAAGTTTTTGGTGGTATGTTTTTATTTAAAAATATCAGATTAAAACACATTCATGAGTATAATTTTTTTTAAATAAGCATGTCTCAAAAAAAACATGTTGGGTATGCATGGCACTAGCAAAACCCGACAAGTTAGGCCTGGTAGCGTACCATAACCCGGCCATGCCTAGACACGATTGAGCTGAATAGTGTACCAAGCCCTAAGAATATCCATGAAAATGACTATACTCCCTTGACATGTCCAAATAAAACGACCATCCTCCATTGTGTCTAACCTATATAAAGAACTCATCAACCATGAACTTAGCTATATTTGACATATTGGATTATAATCTTCTACACCCTTTAGGTGTATAAAATTTCTCTAAGAACCCATATATTTTCATCAAATATTAATATAGATGTAGGGGATATTTATCCCTTATTAAATGCTATTAAGATAAAATTACACTTCAGACTTTTCTTTGTACAAGAAGACAAGACTCATGCGTTATAAATACACAATTAGACCTTCAGAACAAAGGTTCACAATCTTCATTATCTACTTCATATATATTTTTAGAGCATTTCTCTCTGTAATGTTATTGTATTTTCTCTTTTTAAATTAAAATATATTTATTTAAATATCAGGGAGTCCTTATCTCCATCAAAAAAGATTTTTTATATTTACTAGTCATAAATTATCTCGACCTATCAAGCATCAAATATAATCTATCAATTATTTTAATTGAAAAAATAAATAAAATTTTTAATTAATCAATTATCTAAGCCGAAAATGTTATTAGGAGACTATTTCAATTAATGGGACATCATCACTTGAAGGAGTCGTTTTGTTATCCCAAACGCGTTAATCATAATGCACGTGGAGTGAGTATATAGGCGCACGCGTGCTATCCTTCTGGAATTGGATGGGTGAATAATGCTCTGCTTAAGCTGTGTGAATACGTACGGGACTCAAAATTTGTACGAGCACTGTCAGCCGTGGATAATTCCATATTTGATCATGTCTACAGGCTTTCTCCATCTTTTTTGTAACATGTACACACGTGGAAGGACTGCAATTGTTTTCATTTTTCATTTTTTTTACTCGAAAATGGATCGTAGCATCGGAATATCACAATAAACAGTGTTAAATACGTCAACTCTACGCCTAGCTGAATAGTTTTTCTGTTTTGAAAGCATTTTTAAAAAAGATTAATTTTATTTATTTATTTTAAATTAATATATTTTTAGTGTTTTTAAATCATTTTGATATATTGATGGTAAAAATAATTTTAAAAAAATAAAAAAAATATTATTTTGATGTTTTTAACATAAAAAATTATTTAAAAATTAACCGCAAACGTGATTTTTTCTTTTCATTATTCTTAAATATAGAATAGGTAGCATCGCATTCTTCTCTTTTTAATTGTGCACGTTCCCATCACACCACAAATTATACTCATGATGTCTGTTTAATCAAGTATTTTTTATTTACAAATATATTAATCTAATCTTAAGTTTTTCTTTTTAAATCAACACATAAAAATTGTAAAAAAATATCAATTTAATTTTTTTTATTAATTATCAATTATTATAAGTGTGAAACAAACATATTCCGAATGTGTGCTTTTAGATGCTGTCCATGCTCTGTCATCACGCCTCCAAATCCAACGCTGACATTTTCATTCATTATAGACAATTAGACACAGGCCCAAACATTACAAGGGGTTGGGGCCCGAGTACAGGGTGGGAAGCCCATAAATAGAAAGCCTAGCCCAACAAGAAACAAAACCCAAAACGTTGAATTTGGGAGACGCGGAGACTGGGGGCATAGACGTAAACACGCGAAAATTTGAAACCATAAAGGTTAGTCGAGATTCAACATTTGCAACGGTAACCCCTCAAATTCATTTTCT
>Ga0307515_10022984_pt1 | contig 10961 bp, 8 predicted proteins | sample 17_EM_MG_FD_194513 | JGI IMG/M metagenome (GOLD analysis project Ga0307515, IMG submission 194513) | Populus trichocarpa ectomycorrhiza microbial communities from riparian zone in the Pacific Northwest, United States - 17_EM | ecosystem: Host-associated > Plants > Roots > Unclassified | place...
TCGATGCTGAGGTACTCCGCCTGCTTCTTGGTCAGCGTGGTGAGCCGGACGCCGAGCGCGTCCAGGTGCAGCCGCGCGACCTTCTCGTCCAGGTGCTTCGGCAGCACGTAGACCTGCTTGTCGTACGCCTCGGGCTTGGTCCAGAGCTCGATCTGGGCCATCACCTGGTTGGTGAAGGAGTTCGACATCACGAAGCTCGGGTGGCCGGTGGCGTTGCCGAGGTTCATCAGCCGGCCCTCGGAGAGCACGATCACCGCGTGGCCGTCCGGGAAGCGCCACTCGTGCACCTGCGGCTTGATCTCGACCTTCTCGATGCCCGGCACCTTCGCGAGGCCGGCCATGTCGATCTCGTCGTCGAAGTGACCGACGTTGCCGACGATGGCGTTGTGCTTCATCTGCGCCATGTGCTCGGGCGTGATGATGTCCTGGCCGCCGGTGGTGGTGATGAACAGGTCCGCCTGGGCGACGACGTCCTCGATCCGCACGACCTGCATGCCGTCCATGGCCGCCTGCAGCGCGCAGATCGGGTCGATCTCGGTGACGACGACCCGGGCGCCCTGGCCGCGCAGCGTCTCGGCGGAACCCTTGCCGACGTCGCCGTAGCCGCAGACCACGGCGAGCTTGCCGCCGAGCATGACGTCGGTGGCCCGGTTCAGGCCGTCGACCAGCGAGTGCCGGATGCCGTACTTGTTGTCGAACTTGCTCTTGGTGACCGAGTCGTTGACGTTGATCGCCGGGAAGAGCAGCTCGCCGACCTTGGCGAACTTGTAGAGCCGGGCCACGCCGGTGGTGGTCTCCTCGGTGACGCCGCGGATCTCGGCGGCGAGCTTGGTGAACCGCTGCGAATCCGACGCCAGGCTGCGGCGCAGCGTGTCGAGGATGATCGTGTACTCGTGGTTGTCCTCGGCGGTGGTCGCCGGGACCGCGCCCGCCTTCTCGAACTCGGCGCCCTTGTGCACCAGCAGGGTGGCGTCGCCGCCGTCGTCGAGGATCATGTTCGGGCCCTGGCCGTCACCGAAGTCGAACAGCTGCTCGGTGCACCACCAGTACTCCTCCAGCGTCTCGCCCTTCCAGGCGAAGACCGGGGTGCCGGTGGGGGCCTCGACCGTGCCCTCGGGGCCGACGACGACCGCCGCGGCGGCCTCGTCCTGGGTCGAGAAGATGTTGCAGGAGACCCAGCGGACATCCGCGCCGAGAGCCACGAGGGTCTCGATGAGCACGGCCGTCTGGATGGTCATGTGCAGCGAGCCGGCGATGCGCGCGCCGCGCAGCGGCTTGGTGTCCGCGTGCTCCGCGCGGATCGACATCAGGCCCGGCATCTCGTGCTCGGCCAGGCGCATCTGGTGCCGGCCGAAGCCGGCCAGCGACAGGTCCGCCACGGCGAAATCGAGGCCGTTGCGCTGCTGAAGTCGGTTGGTCATGAAGAAGGGCACCCCCCTCATCGGGAGGCGCCCTTAAGACTGTGACCCGAGGGCCGAGCGTGGCGGAACCTGGATCACCAGGGTCCGTCGCAGCGCCTCTCGACCGGGGCTCGCGCCGATGTCAGGCGCCCCGACAGCATAACGCCGAAGTTTCAAGATCGGAGGAGGTGCTCCCTCAATCGGCCCGGCGCGGCCGGTGGAGCCGGCGTTCCTGCTGGTCATGCAGGGCCTTCTCGAGCTGCGACGGGTCCCAGCGCGCGGCGAGTGCCTGCCGCATCAGCTCCGCCTGGGTCTGCGGCGCCAGGCCGCCTATCGGCTGGTCGTGGTCGAGATTGGTGGGGAACGCGTAGCCCTCGGCGGACGCCGCTATGACATTCGCCACGTTGCCGGCGAACGACTGCAGCACCGGGTAGAGCGCCTCGCACATCGCCGTGCGGTCCACGGTCTCCATGGCCCGGCCGAAGGCCGACGACACCTGCAGCAGGTTCGCCATCCGCTTGACGTCCGCGCTGCGGTTGGTGCCCGCGCCGTGGAACAGGGCCGGGTTGAAGAACACCGCGTCGCCCTTCTGCAGCGGCAACTGCACGTAGTTCTCCTCGAAGTACGCGGTGAACTCCGGCCGGTGGAAGGCGAGGTAGCCGGCCGGATAGCGCTGCGAGTGCGGCAGGTACAGCGTCGGACCGGTCTCCACCGGCATCTCGACGTGCGCCACCGCGCCCTGCAGCGTCAGCGCGGGCGAGAGCCGGTGCACGTGTGCCGGGTAGCCCTCGGCCTGCTCCCGGGACATGAAGCCGAGGTGGTAGTCGCGGTGGGCGACCTGCGCCTGGCCGCCCGGGTTGACCACATTGACCTGGGAAGTGACCTGGTAACCGCGGCCCAGCCAGGCCTCGCAGATCAGGGCGAGGGTGTCGTTCGCGTAGTACTCGGCGAACGCCGCGGGGTCGCGGACCGCGAACTTGTCCAGCGCGCCCCAGACCCGGTCGTTCGCCCCCGGCTTGGCGAAGTGGTCGCCGCCGGCCACCCCGGCCGCCTTCTGCTCCTCGATCAGGGCGGCGAAGACCCCGCTGGCCCGGTCGACGACGGCCGGCGCGAACGCGTTCGTGAAGACGACGATGCCGGGGCCGTCCAGCAGCGCCCGCGCCAACTCCGCCTGCACCGCGCGGCGGTCGGCGTCGTGGATCGTGCCGTCGTAGACCAACACGTTCTGCCGGACGCCGGCGGCGTGGGGGTAGTCGGCCGCGTCCGTCTGCCTTTCGACCACGGCCCGGAAGTCTGCGAGGCGGCAGTCGGCCGCCGAGATCCAGGTTGTCATGCTGCCCAGGCTAGGCCGGAAACCCCATCATCCGCCCTTGTGAAGGCATCAAAAACCCATCATCGTGGACGGGTGAAGCACCCCTACCGGATCCGGGAGATCGCCGCGCAGTCCGGCCTCAGCTCCGCGACGGTGGACCGCGTCCTGCACGCCCGCGGCGGCGTCCGTGCCAGCACAGTCCGCGAGGTCGAGCAGGCCATCGCGGACCTCGACCGGCAGCAATCGCAGCTACGCATCGGCGGCCGCACCTTCATGCTCGACGTGGTGGTGCAGGCGCCGCACCGGTTCTGCGCCGCGGTCCGCGCCGCGCTGGAGGCCGAGTTGCCCGCGATGCGCCCGGCGGTGATGCGGTCCCGGTTCCACTTCCTCGACAGCCCGGCGGTCAGCGACCTGGTCGGCGTCATCGACCGGATCGCCCGCAAGGGCTCGCACGGCGTCATCCTCAAGGCCCCGGACGTGCCCGACGTGGTCGCGGCGGTCACCCGGCTCACCGGGCGCGGCACCCCGGTCGTCACGCTGGTGACCGACCTGCCGACCAGCGCCCGGGCCGCGTACGTGGGGATCGACAATCGCGCCGCCGGGGCGACGGCCGCGTACCTGGTGGAGCAGTGGCTGGCCGAGCGCGCCGGTGACGTGCTGGTGGTCCGCGGCCACGGGTCGTTCCGGGGTGAGGACGAGCGGGAGATGGGCTTCCGGGCGGAGATGCGGACCCGGGGCCCCGGCCGCCGCCTGCTCGAGGTCGTGGACGAGGAGGATCGGGCGGACGCCGTACACATCGGCACCCGCGAGGTCCTGGCCGCGAACCCGACCGTGCGCGCGGTCTACTCCCTGTATGTGGGCGCCGGCGGCAATGCGGCGGTGGTCGACGCGTTCTCCCGGGAGCGCCGGACCTACGACGTGTTCGTCGCCCACGACCTCGACGGCGAGAACACGGTGCTGCTGCGGGAACGCCGGCTCTCCGCGGTGCTGCACCACGACCTGCGGCAGGACATGCGCCGCGCCTGCCAGGTGGTGATGCAGGCGCAGGGCGCGCTGCCCGGCCCGGTGCGCTCCAACCCGTCGGCGATCCAGGTGATCACGCCGCACAATGCGCCGCCCGCCGAGTTCTGAGATTTTTTGCGGAGGCTGTCCGATCCGGCCCGGCCCGTTCGTCACGGTGGTGACCGCACAGATCAAAGGGAGTTAGCGATGAAGTACATGATGTTCGTCTGCACCGACACCGAGCCGGAGACCGACGAGTCCCAGGTGCCCGACGTCGAGGTATGGGTGGCGGAAAACGACGCCGCCGGCCGGCGGCTGCAGGGCAACATCCTCGCGGCGCCGTCCGCGGCGACCACGGTACGGGTCCGCGGCGGCGAACTGCTGCTCTCCGACGGCCCGTTCGCCGAGACCAAGGAGGTGATCGTGGGCTACGACATCCTCGAATGCGCCGACCTGGACGAGGCGATCGAGGTCGCCCGCGCCCACCCGATGGCCTGGACCGGCCGCCTCGAACTGCGCCCGTTTGCCTGAACGGGATGACCGACGTGCAGGACGCGGTCGCCGCCGCGGGCGCGGACGCATACCCGCGGATCGTCGCCGTGCTGATCCGGGTCACCGGCGACTGGACCCTGGCCGAGGACTGCGCCCAGGAGGCGCTGGCGCTCGCCCTCGAACGCTGGCCCGCCGAGGGCGTGCCGGCGAACCCGGGCGGGTGGCTGCTGACGGTGGCGCGCAACCGCGCGATCGACGTGCTCCGGCGCGCCACCGTCGAACGCCGCAAGCTGCGGGAATTGGCCCTGCTCGCGGAGCCACCCCCGGATCCGGTACGGGAGGACGTGGTGGACGACCGACTGCGGCTCATCTTCACCTGCTGCCATCCCGCGCTGGCGCTCGAGGCCCGGGTGGCGCTGACCCTGCGCACCATCGCCGGGGTGCCGACCGCCGACATCGCGCGCGCGTTCCTGGTCACCGAGTCGACCATGACCCGGCGGCTGACCCGGGCCAAGGCGCGGATCGCGGACGCCGGCATCCCGTACCGGGTGCCGACCGGGCGGGCGCTCGCCGAGCGCCTGCCCGGCGTCCTGGCCGTGCTGTATCTGCTGTTCACCCGCGGCTACGACGCCGACGGCGAGCCCGCGTTCGCGGACGAGGCGATCCGGCTGGCCCGCCTGCTCGCCCGGCTCATGCCCGACCAGCCGGAGGTCGCCGCACTGCTGGCGCTCTTCCTGCTGCAGCACTCCCGCCGGGACGCCCGCCGCGACGCCGACGGCAACCTGCGCACCCTCGACCAGCAGGACCGTAGCCGCTGGGACCACCCGGCTATCGCCGAGGCGCTCTCGATCCTGCCCAGCTCACCCGGCCCGTACGCGCTGCAGGCCCGGATCGCCGCCTGCCACGTCGGGGAGGTGACGGAGTGGCCGACCATCGCGGGGCTGTACGACGAACTCGTCCGGGTGCTGCCGTCGCCGGTCGTGCGGCTGAACCGGGCGGTCGCGCACGGCTACGCGTACGGGCCGGCGGCCGGGCTCGACCTGCTCGCCGAGGCCCGGGCCGGCGGCGCGCTGGACGGCTATCCGTACGCCGTGGCCGCGGAGGCCGACCTCACCGCCCGGTCCGGCGACCGCGAGCGCGCGGTGTCGCTCTACGAGCAGGCCGCGGCGGTCGCCCACTCCCAGGCGGAACGCCGCGCCCTGCTCGACCGTGCCGAGGAACTACAGCGGGGTTAGGCCAGGATCTCGCGGAGGCGGTCCGCGCTGCGGCGTACGTCCCGGACCGGGCCCTCGTCGTCGGGCTCCCGGGAGAGGATGGTGTCCTGCTCCAGCACCCACCAGCCGTCGTAGTCGTGCCGCCGCAGGGCCGCCGCGACCGCGACGAAGTCCACGTCGCCGTCGCCGATCGGCCGGTACATCCCGGCGGCCACCGCGTCCGTGTAGGTGCGCCGCCCGGCGCGGACCTGCGCCGCGATGCTGTCGTCGACATCCTTGGCGTGCACGTGCGCGATCCGGTCGCCGGACCGCTCGGCCAGGCCGACCGGGTCGGTGCCGCCGATCAGCAGGTGCCCGGTGTCGAGGCAGAGCCCGATGCCGCAGCCGTCGAGCACCCGCTGGACCTCGGCGGTCTGCTCGACCATCGTGCCGACGTGCGGGTGCAGCACGGCCGTGAGGTTCCGCTCCCGCGCCTGGGCGTCCAACTTATCCAGGTTGGTGAGGAGCCGCTGCCAGCCCTCGGCGTCCAGCGTCGGGCGCGTGTCGTAGCCGTCCTGGCCGGTGGCCGCGGCCAGCACGAGGGTGTCCGCGCCGGCGGCCACGAAACGATCCAGGTCCAGCACCGGCTCGTGGTCCGGATCGTGCAGCAGCACCGGCACGAAACCGCCGATCGCCGTCAGCCCGGCCGCCTCGACGATCTCGTCGGACGGCAGGAAGCCGTCCGGGCCGAACTCGGTCGCGGTCAGGCCCACCTCCCGCATCTCGCGCAGGACCCGCTCGGCGGGAAGCTGGTATCCCCAGCCCGGAACCTCGCAGACGCCCCAGGAGATGGGCGCCCCGGCGATCTTCATACTGCGCTCCTTACTTCGGTCATGCGAACGGGCAGGTGTTCCCGCAGCGACAGGGTGCAGGCCTCGGCGATCCAGCCCGCCTCGACCGCGTCCGCGACCGTGCAGGGGCTTACTCGGGTACCGGCGACGACCTCGGTGAACGCGGCCAACTCGTCCCGGTAGGCGGTCGCGAAGCGATCCATGAAGAACCCGTGCGGCGGCCCGGCCGGGAACGTCACGCCGGGCTCGACCGACCGCAGCGGCAGCTTGTCCTCCCACCCGACCGCGACGCTGTCCTCGGTGCCGTGCAACTCCAGCCGGACGTCATAGCCGCGGCCGTTGTAGCGGGTATTCGAGACCACGACCAGGGTGTCATCGTCGAGCGTCAGGATCGCGGCGCTGGTGGCGGCGTCGCCGGTGGCCGCGAAGACCTCGTCGCCGCGGGTGCTGCCGGTCGCGTACACCTCAACCACCTCGCGGCCGGTGACGAACCGGATGATGTCGAAGTCATGCACGCTGCAGTCGCGGAAAATCCCGCCGGACCCGGCGAGATAGGCAATCGGCGGCGGCGCCGGGTCCATCGTCGTCGACCGTACGGTGTGCAGCCGGCCCAATTCCCCGGCGGCGACCGCCGCCCGGGCCGCGACGAAGGCCGGATCGAAGCGGCGGTTATAACCGATCTGCACGGTCGCGCCCGCACAGTGCCGCAACACCTCCTGAGCCTCCGCCGCTCCCCGGGCCACCGGCTTCTCGCAGAAAACCGGCAGACCTGCCTCGACGGCCGCGAGGATGAGCTGCGGATGCGCGTCGGTGGCGGCGGCGATGACCACGCCGTCCACGCCGCTGTGCAGCAGCGCGGCGGGGTCGGGGGCCGCCTCGGCGCCGTACTTCTCCGCGACCCGCTCGGTCACGGCCGGCACGGCGTCCGTGACGACAAGCTCGGTGACGGCGCTCAGAGCGCTCAGCGTCTCGGCATGGAAAGCGCCGATCCGCCCGAGCCCGATCAATCCGATCCGCATGACCTGCTCCTACTCCGCGCTCTCCGCATCGGAAACGTCCGCGGGCACGTAGTCGGCGCCGAGGCCGCCCAGTAGTTCCACGCCTCTGAGAATGGGGTGGTAACAGGTTCGTAACAAGGCTCGCTGTCCATCAAAAAGACCTCAACGAGGCGCCCTTTGTTGATCGCGCTGGCTACCGTGTCGGCTCCGGGTGGCCTTGTGCCGGTTCCGGGTGGTCCGGTACGCCGCAGCGGCTGGCTGTTGGGGTCGGCCGAAAGTCTGATTCGGTGGGGCGGAAGTCCCGCTTCGAGCCGATGTGCCGGACCGCCCCCAACCGCGAAGCTCAACTCGGAGCAGAGACTCAGCCGCGAAGGGACCACCATGACGATTGACGACGAGAATCGGCCGGCCCGGCAGCGGGTCACGCTGACCAACATCAGCTCCCGAGCCTGGGAGCATCCGGCGGACCGAGGTGCACTTACCGCACTGCGCGAGCTGCGCGGCTTCGATGACGTCGTGAAGGCGTTCTTCGGCATGTGGAACGAGCGCGGCTTCCGGCTCTCCTACCTGGCCGGCTCGATCCGCGTCGACCACCGCCAGTACCCCCGGGTCTACCAGCGATTCACCGAGGCCGCGGCGACGCTCGACGTCGCCGAGCTGCCGGAGCTGTACGTGACCCAGCGGCCCGTGATCAGCGGGCAGGCGATCGGCATGGACAAGCCGTTCATCGTGATCACCACCGCCGCCGTCGAGAAGCTCGACGACGAGGAGTTGCGGGCGCTGCTCGGCCACGAGATCGGCCACGTCCGCAGCGGCCACGCGGTCTACAAGACAATCATGATGATCCTCACAAAATGGGCGACAAACGTCAGCTGGCTGCCGATCGGCGCCATCGCCCTCCGAGCGATCATCGCGGCAATGTACGAATGGTGGCGCAAGGCCGAGTTGTCGGCGGACCGAGCGGGCCTGCTCGCCGGCCAGGACCCGGCGGCCTCAACGCGGCTGCTGATGAAGCTCGCCGGCGGCGGCGACCTGTCGCAGATCGACACGGCGGCCTTCCTGGAGCAGGCGGCCGAGTACGAGGGCGGCGGCGACCTCCGCGACAGCATCCACAAGATCAGCATGACGGCCTGGAGCAGCCACCCGGTCCCGGTAGCCCGCGCTGGCGAACTCCGCAAGTGGGTCGACTCCGGCGAATACGGCCGCATCATCGGCGGCGACTACCCACGCCGCGACTCGGACGGCAACACGTCGGTGACGGCCGAGGTGAAAGCGGCCGCAAGCCACTACCGGGACTCCTTCCAGAACTCACCCGACCCGCTGGTGACGCTGGCCCGGCGGGTAACCGGCGGAGCGGCAGACCTGGGCGGTTGGGCCGGGACGCAGGCGGGCAAGGCGCGAGCGTGGGCAAGCACGGCGGCGGATGCGGCGAGCCGGGCAGCGCGCGGAGAAAGCCGCCCGGCCGACGGCCCGCCCGAGGACACCCCCCAGGCCTGACCGACAGCACGGGCACTCGACGTCGCCCGCGTCCCGACCCCCGTTCGGGACGCGGGCGACCCCATGCCGACCACAGATGTCGCCTTGGGGTCTGCCGGAGACGGCACCCTAAAATTGGTCCGTGCAGACTCGTGCCGGAACTCCGCGACCCATTACCCGCTACGGGAATCCCGTACTGCATCGGCGGTGCGCCGAGGTGACCGTCTTCGACGATGAGTTGCAGCAACTCGTCGCCGACATGTTCGCTTCTATGGCCGCCGCTCAAGGGGTGGGGCTCGCCGCCAACCAGATCGGCGTCGACGCCCGCATCTTCGTCGTCGACTGCCCCGACGCGACCGAGACCAACGTCGTCGCCCACATCATCAACCCGGTGCTGCACCTGCCCACGGGCCGCGATCTGGAGATCGACAGCGAAGGCTGCCTCTCGGTCCCCGGCGTCCGCGGTGACATCGGCCGCCCCACGACCGCCTACGTAACCGGGGTCGACATGCACGGCGAACCCGTCCGAATCGACGGCACCGGCCTACTGGCGCGCTGCCTGCAACACGAGACCGATCACCTGGACGGCCTCCTCTACGTCGACCGTCTCCCCGCCAAACAACGCAAGCGCATGCTGGCCGAAAGCGCCGACGCCCCACCCGTAGGCGCCACGGAGTAGCCGATCCGAACCGCGGGGGCGATGAACGTCAATATCGTTTGGATCGAGCACGGTATCGGCCCGGACGATGTCGGGTAGGCCGGCCGCCCTCATCGCGCGGTGCCGAACGGTCCGACCTCGGCCGACCGGTCACCGGGGCCGCCGCGACGGTGCTGCAGGCCACCGGTTCGCCGGCATCGGGGTGCTGACCGGGGAGTATGGCATCGGAGTTTCGGTCCGCCCACGATGATCGCTGGTACGGATGGACAACAACCGCCGCGGTCGATACTCTTTCTAGGACGCCGTTGCGAGTTCTTCCCCCGTGGAATTCGCAGCGGCGCTCCTATTTTGACGATCGCCCCGCCACCGCCGAGGGTTAAGCGGCGGAGATTGGCAGGGTTGTGTAGCCGCGGATTGCCAGGCTGTCGCGCCGGCCCGGGTCTCCGGTCAGCGCCAGCTTGGGGAAGCGGGTTAGCAGCGCCGGGATGGCGATCTGCGCCTCCAGCCGCGCCAGCGGTGCACCCAGGCAATAGTGGATGCCCCCGCCGAACGACAGCGGCGCGTTGTCCGCGCGGGTCAGGTCCAGCCGGTCCGGCTCGGCGAAGCGTTCCGGGTCGCGGTTGCCTGCGCCCAGGTAGGCCACGATCCGCTCGCCGCCCGGCACCGGCACGCCTGCGATTTCGACGTCTTCCCACACCACTCGGCTGAGCAACTGCACCGGGGAGTCGAAGCGCAGCAACTCCTCGACCGCGCTGGGCGCCAGCTGCGGCTGTGCACGCAGCACTTCCAACTGGTCCGGGTGGCGCAGCAGTGCGACGAGGCTGTTGGCCAGCAGGTTGGTGGTTGTTTCGAAGCCGGCGGCGAAGAGCAGCGCGGCCATGGTGAGCAGCTCTTCCTCGGTGAGCTGGTCGCCGTCTTCCTCGGCTGCTACCAGCGCGCTGATCAGGTCGTCGCCCGGTTTGCGCCGGCGCTCGGCCGCCAGCCCGGCGAGGTACTCGTGGATGGTTGCCGCCGCCGGGTCTGCCGTCTTCAGCACGTCTGACGTGATGATTTCGAGCACCTGCGTCCAGTCTCGGACCAGGCCCTGGAATTGTGCCCGGTCCGGCTCCGGGATGCCGAGTAGCTCGCCGATCACGTTGACCGGCAGGGGGAAGGCGAACGCCTCGACGAAGTCGACGTCGCCGCTCATCTTTTCCAGTAGGTCTTCTACCATTTGGGCGATTCGCGGCTGTAGCGCCTGGATGCGCCGGGCCGTGAAGGACGAGCTGACCAGTCGGCGCAGCCGGGTGTGGTCCGGTGGGTTCGAGGTCAGGACGCTGGTGAACAGCATGCGCAGCGCGGGGTGGTCGGCCCAGTCGGCGCGGATGAATTCGAGCATGTGGGATGGCATGTGGCCGAGCTTCGGGTCGCGGGTTACCGCGGCGCAGTCGGCGTGCCGGGTGACGACGAGAGCGCCGTCGTCGGCGCGGACGATGGGGGAGATTTCGCGGAGTCGCCGATAGCGAGGGTACGGATCCTCGCGGCCGGTTAGGCGGGTTAATTCATCGAGCAGTGTCGAAACCTCGGGGTTTTCCGCAAT
>Ga0307515_10022985_pt1 | contig 10960 bp, 13 predicted proteins | sample 17_EM_MG_FD_194513 | JGI IMG/M metagenome (GOLD analysis project Ga0307515, IMG submission 194513) | Populus trichocarpa ectomycorrhiza microbial communities from riparian zone in the Pacific Northwest, United States - 17_EM | ecosystem: Host-associated > Plants > Roots > Unclassified | place...
ATCGCGATCCTGTATTCCTCATTTGTTCACAACGAGCGCACATGATCGCGAAACTCCAGCTATTTTAGAATTCGACTGTGACAAGGTGGTGTGAAAATCTATGTCCTCACACGAGTCGGATCAAACGATCCGATACTTAGGCACAGCGCAGGGGCTCATCCTTATCCATCCATCCATCACAGAGAGCGCAACCTACCTGGACGTCTCATGGTGTCATGCACCTCCGAAATGGCTGTGGTGTCTCCTTGTCCTGTCTTCTTGGTCATACGGTTGTCTTGGAATGCTCAGCCCCACCCATTCGATGAGTGTGCAGCGCCGAACCTTACTTTAAATTCATCTAGTGTCACGTATCTTGCCGGAAAGAAAGGGTATATTGAATAGTGCTCCAGAATAATAATGCAAAATGAACTCACCTCACTACCATGAGCCAGGAAGACCCCTGCAGGGTGCAGTCCACGTTCTGCGAAGCCCAAAGGGAAAGGGAGAAACCGCTGGCAATCCGAGGCGGTTGGGGGAACGAATCTAAACCCGCTAATAGCGTGAAGCCACATATTTGCCCCCGCGTACCGGGTGGTGATACGGCTGTGGGGGCAGACGACCACCCTGCAAGGCTGCGTTTGATTAAGCTCACTCGGAAAGGGGGAGGAGGAAGTCTCATTGGTAGGTTACGGGGGCTAGTCCGCGTCGTACGTCTTGAATGTGGCAAGGGCGACGCAGTCTCGGGAAATCGCCGACAGCCCGCAGGATTCGACGGCGTATCATCATCTTCGGAACAAGGCATGCCTGGATAAAACTCCAATCGCGGCCAATTTTCGGAGCAGAGGTTGCAAGTAAGGTGTTCGGCGTTAGGCTCTAGGCGCAGCGCAGCGCAGCGAAGACTGGCAACACCGGCCGATGAGACCTCAGCTCGGGGCCAAACGCAAATCTTATCTCCTGAGTGTGAAGACGACCTTTGCAACAAGACCGTCGTTCGCACACGAAGCTAGATCCTGGATAAGCGCCGATGGCGTATATGCTGGTCTCAAAAGTAACGTAGCAAAGGATCTGGCAGATTCTTAGCCAATTTCCAGGCGCATCGGACGAAATGGTCTGACTGCCTCTAAGTGTTTCTCCGCGGATAGGTGGCCGAGAGCTAAGTGAAATTGCCTGATGAGAGATACTCATCCTGTCGATTAGTTGAATGAGTAACCAGACATCGCTTATCAAAAAGTGCTCCGCTCCTGCACCTTTGCGTCATCTTGACGAATATTTCATGGTTTCGACATGACCCTCAATCATTGTAGGCGGATATCTGGGTAGATTGGGCGGGTAGCTGGTTCCGGTCAATAAGAGGTGCCCCTGTCATCCATCTTTCAGGACTGCCATGGCCTACCGGCATATCTTCGACAGGCTTCTACACAAGGGTAAAGTCATCCGATGGCCTGTTTCGAAGGCCCTGTTTCCAGTCACACTGGGAGACCGGGAGAAAACAGAAGTTCAATTTGTTTCACAGATACAAAAAAAGCTCAAGGGACAAGATTAGACCAAGTAAGAATGGAATGCGAATAAATAACTTACTTGAGATATTTCGCCGTTCTGACTGATCCATCGAGTCAAGACCTTCGAATGTACCCGAGGGAAGTCCAATTGGCGGCTTCCCAAGGTGCGCGCATAACCGCCTGTGTGGCCAAGTCTTCTGGGTTCGGTGTAGGATTCTCCTGCGCAATTCGCGCAACCGCGAGCAAACGGAGCCTCTCATGTTGATGCTCAGGCTCATCGCTTGGGAGAGATTCCAACAAGGTAGTGGCTTCTTCGTTCTTCCCCAACTGAAGGAAGAGCCTAGCAAGTCGTCGCCTAAAGAACTCGTTTTGCGGCTGACAGTCGACCGCTTTCTGGGCAACTTGAAGGGCTTCAGCGCTACGCCCCTGCAACGGGGCTCAGTCCAGCCGACACTGGTAATGACGGAGGTTACACACGGACCTGAAGTAAGTGGTGGCGGATAAGGAGGTCGTCGATCAAGCCAGCTGGATCCAACTCTTCTCGCCTACTCGAAGGCAGCGAAAGAACGTCGGAGAGAGCGGCACCAACCAATTCACTATCGCCTTGTAATGTACCCAAGGCTGCCAGCGTAACGATCGCAGAAACATTTTCTGCATCGCTTGTGATGCTATACGTGGTTAATACGACAGGATGACTTCGATGGAAAGTGAGTAACGCACCAATCCAGGAGAAGACTTTTGGCCGTTTCTCGGGATTCCTCGCTTCCAAGTCCCCAGAGTGTTTGTGCTAAGAGCACGGTGATCTGCCCTTTGATATCAGACATGGACGACGGGATTTCTTCAAGAGCAGTTTCAAAAGAGGAAAGCGCCGCTTCGAGATTGCCGGTCATGAATTGAGCTAAACCTGAGCCAAATAACGCTTGCGCCCGGAGAACAATGGCAGTCTTCTTTTCCTTCTCATCTTCTCCATCGGTCACTTCCTCTCCACTCACTAGTCCGAGGACCCCTTCGAATGCCAAAATTGCGTCACCGTGTTCCCCATTAGCCACAAGAATCCGTCCCAGAGTTGCGCTCGCGATCGCAAACTTTCGAGCGGTTGCTAAATCTTCCCGCTGCTCATACGCATGCTCCAGAACCTCAGTGCAACGTCTTGCAAAGGATGCGGCACCCTCGAGAATGCCTAGTCTCTCCGACAACAGGGCCGCTAGATGTAAGGCTGAGGAATCTCGGGGCAACTGGTGAATATAGCGTTCAAGCGAAAAGAAAGGTGCAAGTAGGCTATCAGTTGTAGGTGTGTTCGGCGTTTGATCAAATGATTGTATGAACCGCGACATCGTCTGCCGGGCGAACTCCAGATCAATCGGTGGCTGCCCGAGGCATCAGCGTCGACGCAAGTAACTAATCCGTAGCTATACTCACAACTTCGGCAGATAACCCCACAGCATGTTCCAACAAGCTTGTCGTGTTAAAAGAGGGATCGAGCCCCTTGTGTGTGAACGCTTGACCGACCCAGGCCAAAGCAAAATCAGGGTCAAGCGTTTGAGCCTTCAGGAAGGCCTGTCTGGCGAGCTCATAGTCTTGGTGGTGGAGATATAGAAGTCCGAGGTTGGCCCATAAAAAGGGGTTCTGCCATGAAGGATTTTAGAGCGAAATAAGACAAGGAAGAGATAAAATCACCTTCGAGTCAATCTCTAATGCCTTTATATAGGCATGTTGTGCGAGTTTAGGATTCGTATTGAAACTAAGGGTGCCTAATGCATTCCAGTATACCTCGTTGCCAGGGCAGAGACGCAGTCCACGTTTTAAAAGGCCAGCGGCTGTCTGTTGAATCTTGTCGGCATCAGGAATGACAGTAGTGCGCGTACAGTAGTTGAACAATGACGCCGCGAGGTCGAAGAGCGCGCTAGAAAGGGAGGTGTTCACCGTTCCGGCGAGATGGACTCGGTAGGAGCACGCGGCTATACTCAGACGGCCAGCAACGACTCCTCCTTCCAAAATGGACGCGGGCGCCTCTCCCTTTAGATGGTTTATGAGGATTGAAAGACCCACAAGGGAAGAAAATGAATTGTCGGCATCTTCCCACTCCTGTTGCAGCACCGTGCCGGTGCATAGCAGTGCATCTATAAGCGAATTTTCCGCCTCCAATGGGCCATGCAGAACACCTGCTAGATTGGCCAAGGAGTCCGATACCACTTTCCAAGCCACTCCCCTTGCTCCAACCGTCTCTGTCAATTCGAGACCTGCGCTCAATGCCATAACCCAGGAGTCCTTTGCGCGGTCGATGAAACCCGAGGTACGACTTGCTTGCGCCATTTCTAGTCGAGTCTCCGCCAGAGCAGCCTTGACCACGTCTTCCTCGTGTTGAGATAGGATCTCCAGAAAAGCGTCCACGGCCAGTTGGTGATCCCCAAGTTGTCGATGTACTTGGCCAATTTGGAAATCACACATCCAGTCGTGGTGCTTGAGTTCCTTCGAGCGCTCGAGAGCCTTGAGTGCGGCGACATGTCGACCTGACTTTGCATATGCTTCTCCTAAGCGTAGCCATGAGAGAGAATCGGTGGTGTCTGCTCTTAGAGCGATCTGGAAAGATTGGATGGCTGCGGCGTAGTTGCGTTTGTTCTAGGCAACGGATGAATGCACGTCCAAGCCACAAACTGGATATCACATACCAGTTCCACAACACCAACTGCCTTCCACGCCCAGGCATTCGTTGGCAAAAACCGGGTCGAGGCTTTAGATGTGCCACTGTCGCCGCCTTCCAGACCGCCTTCACCTTCAATGGTGCGTCGGGCTACGATTTCAACGAGATCCCATTCTCGTTCGTCCGCGAATCCTTCCGCGAGTCGTCGAGCGGCCTCAGCTTCTCGAGCATCTAATTCGAACGCCTTTTGGAAACACTTGGACGCGCGGATTGTGTCCCGTGGGGTTGCATAATCCGAATAATAGATGCCGAGGGAACTGAAGGCTGGTGCGAAGGTCGTCGAACGCTTCAAGGAGGTGATCCACAATTTATATGACTCAGTTTGAGCCTCTATATCACCTTCTTTCCATATCGTTTTACCCAACCTCCACCAGCATCGTGCTTTCTCATGCTCCATCCCATCTTTGGTCTCCAGTATTTCTAAGACATTGCGCAACAGGTTCGCTCCTTCATCTGGTGCACCTCGCTGAACAATCGACCACCCGAGTTCTTCTGTGGCTTCAAGACCGAGAGAAGAGTCGAGTGGGACTTTCGTGGTTACAAGCTTGAAGTGTTCGATAGCCTCTTGCCACCGGCCGGCGTACTGGTGCACATAGCCGCCTGCGAACAGTGCTTTAACGTTTTCCCGGTCCTCGGTGAGTATGTTCTGGATGATTCCGAGTGCACGACGATGATGCTTGGGAGGAAATAAATGGACTAGAGCCGTCGACAGATTGACATTCAGCGATCTTGACACGCTATAGTGAAGGAATAAGTAAAATATAGAAGTAGACGCCACCACTGCGGCCTACAGGTGCAAGGAGAAGCCGTAGTCTGTCTGGAACCGTGACACCAACTCCAAGCCAGACTCGGAGACCTTGATCGTATTTTCAAAATCGAGTGAGCTGGAGTAGAGATCTGACAGCATTCTGTGACAAGTAATGGACTCAGGTAAAACACTAAGGATTTCCTGGGCGAAGGTGAGCCATTGAAACAGCCAAACGCAAGCGAACATACCAGGACATCATCCAGTGCATCAGGATTTGGTTGAAGGGGCGGTTCGTCATTTTCCACAGGTTCCTCCAAGGGTATGCCTTGACAGGTGAACCAAGCTTTCCACAAAGACGATAATGGAGAGGAAGGCAGAACGTCAAACAGCCTTCTGATTACTCGTGCATCATATTCGCCTAAAGCTCGACTTCAGAAAGGGCACCTAATGAAAGTTGGCCGGACAGACGCACGCAAATCGTAGAGGTTTCGCGAGTCGAGGAAAATGGACCATGCCAGTTCATCGGGAATTCCCAGGAGCACGACACCATTGACCATGTCCTCGACCTCTTTTAGTAACACTGTCTTTCGTGCGTCCTGAGATGAGACTGCTTGAAGCTGTTGATGCTTGTACCTCAATAACTTGGCTTCAGTGGAGCGACGGAGCTCATCTGGCGTTGTGGGGTGATTGAGGATTTCGTTGTATAAGCCTGGGAGCTACCTAACGTGAGTAAACGAAACTATCGAAGAGCTGCAATAACCGTACTGGTGAGATTTCCCAAACCTCCAAACCCACGTCAAGCTTGAGTCTCTCCAGTGGAGGGGCTCCTAACCTTGTTCTCCTCTTTTCGACCTCACGTTTTAGGAAGTCCTCTTCCTCGGTTTCGTTAAGATCCACGAGCTGCTCAAGTATCGGCAGGCTGTTATAGACAGCCTGCTGAACAGCAAATGTTGTGGTACTGGTCGGCGCGGTTGGTTCAGGCTCAGGAAGAGTGGAAAGGATGGAGTAAAAGGCCGATGATTCAAGCAAAAGGCCGAGCGCCGCTATTTGCTGGGGAAGAAATCAGAAAACCCACGCAACAATCCGCGATCAGGAATAACACCCACTTCCTTCCGACCGCTATATCGATGTTGCAGATCAACGTATTTTTGTAGGAATTCTGCACACTTGGTTGCATCGTTTCTAACTAAGTCGGTCAGTTCAAGGTGTAGAGGACAACAGGAGGAACACTCACGCTTTCTTGAACAAGTTCATGAGCTCCCTAAGGGTCTCTCCGTACTTTTGCCACTGGCCCGTTCGTTCATATAGTTGTGCAAGGCCCTATGAGCCCAATGAATTCACATTTAATAGCACCAGACGCAAACGAGTACCTGCCATGCGAGGGCTTGCTCCGGGCCTAACTCGATGGCTTCGCGATATGCCTGTGAAACAGTTCACGGCTCAGTTTGGCAAAAAAGGCCGGGCGGGGGAGCATCGATTCCACCCATCCGCACCTTCTCACTCTGGTCTACTTGGCCAAGTTCCAAACATGACAGAGCCAGGAAGACCTGTCTGATTGGATTGATACCGTTGTTAGAACACCGGGTCGCAGTTCGGTTCTGCGGAAAGAGCCTCACGCATTGTAATTTCGCGCATCATATGAGAGAACCTGCGATGCAGCATCATATGCACCCTGAAAATCCTTCTTGCCGATAAGGTCTCTGGCTGCTTTCAGCTTGGTTTTGATGAACGCCGCCGCCATGAAAGTCGTTGATGCGGCCACGTCCAAGATGAAATCGCGGTTCGCGGCGCTGGCTCACTCCGTCACCGGTAATAATTACTTAGCCAGAGGGCTATCTCTGAGATCATTACTATTAATTGGCACTACAAGATAACGATCTGCGGATACGTAAGTGAGCCAGCCGATCGCAAGTGATTCGCTCAGGAGAGTGTGGCGGTAAAACCCCTCCGCATTTTATAGCTTTTCGGATGCATCCTATAGGTGCGCCTTCCTTGTACTGTACTGTTGACGCCCGCTCCGTGATGATCAACTCAAGAACTCAAGAATCAACTTCTCATGAACCCATACAATCCTTTCATCTTTGATTATCATCCCTTACGAGAATGACTTCTCATGCCTATTGCCTCACAATTCCGCAACTCCTTGTGGGAACAGGACAAGCGACGCGCGACGGGCCCATTCACACCAAGAGGACGTAATACAGAATATGCCAATGTAAGGAAAACTCCCCTCCATTGTACTCATGGACCATTCGAACGTGTCCGCCCACCACGGATGTGTAGCCCGGCAGTATGTCGGTCGGAAAGAAGCCCGGGCCACGAGGAGTGAAAGAGATGAGTAGAAGAGAAAGAGGACGAACCACACCACAATATGAATGCGCTTTTTGCGCGGGGGGTTTGCAAGCGTGCACACCTTTACGGTACACGACTTCTCGCAGCGACGTTTATGTTTTTCGGGGGGGTGAGGGTGGGCTTACCCAGCAACGTAAAAGTAATGGGAAAATTTAACTTGCCAATCCTCCCTCAGGGTGTGATATGACGACAGGAGGCTTCTACTACTCCCCTCCTATGATCGCGTACTGGGAAGGTACCGGAAACAAACGCGCATGAGTGGAGGGGGGATAGCTAGGCCGTTGTATTCTAGACCACGGAGAAGACAGCAGCCCGTATGTTGAATGCTTCCTTCTATGCTTCAAGAACACCAAGTTGGACTTCGAATATGCAAAAGCATTCTCCGGTGAATGAACCTATTCGCCTCGTTGTTACCATGGGGTTCCTACAGAATGTGTGTTCGGTGATCCCCTGACCTTGAAGCCTTCCTTTACACTTCATCAGAAAGACGTTCCTCTGTCCGATACAGCGGCTCCAGGGGGATTACCGATCGACAAAGCGAAGGAGAAGGCAGGAACCTCGCGCCAAACTGTCAGGGTTATTCAATGGTGTCGCCACAACTCCCATGACGAGGACATGGCAAAGGGCCTGGTCAGGAGAGCTCACCTTTTAGGGGTCGTGACGGTACAGTGTCGATCGAGAAGAGGTCAACTTAAACTGCCCAATGAATGGCGGACGTGGAAAACGTTGTCGAGGTATATTCAAATGCTAGGAAACGACGGTCCGATGGCAAAAGCCCACTGAAGAGAGGAGCCGAACTGCCGAAGAAACCCTCACCACTCTCGTCGGAAGATTACCCGAACCCGTCTTTCTTCGCTCTGAAGGATGTCCAGTTCGGTGGCAAGAGACGGTGCACCAGAAGCTGAGGGAGATGTCGAGCTGTGTCGCTTTGGTTTGAAGATGAGAATGATTATGGCAGCCACGATGAGAACAATTAGTAAGCAGATGCATTGTCTCCGACCGGCGCTCCGCTGGTATCTGTCGGCGCAAACAAGGATCAGAATTATACCAAAGCGAACGTTTACGAGACAAAGGATGTAACGGGCAATTAAGGCGCACCCTTTAGCGATATTTAACTCGTGTACGGCCCCTTCCATTGATACGGCAGTCTGTTCAATGTTATATTCTATGCTATCAAGAATAGTTCCTTGCTCAATGACAAGCGAGGATAGATCTTTAAATAGGTCGGCTAGGGCGTTGATCGATTTGGCGATCTCGTCCAGCTCTCTTGCGCGAGCTTGCACGTCAATATTGGGGGATTGCTGCTGTTGAACTGAGAGTTGTTGTGACCGAGACTACAGGCAAATAAGCAAGGGTTGCGAATAGAAGCGGTTACGGGTACTCACCCACTCTACGTCCTCCTCCACGGCTGTCATCCCATCAGATCCTTTCAAGGAAATCGCTCCTGATGCGATCAGAAGGTCTTGATTCTTTATCGCATGCCCTTGCAGTTCTGATTTGGCAGATACGTGAGACCAATAATTGGGCCTCGCGTAAGGGAGGGAATCAGGGTGGATTCTACTTACTGTCCATATACACCTTTTGTTTCTTGCGTAAGAGTGCGCTCATCTCTTGCACCTTGGCGGCCAAACCCCGTTGGACGTTCTTAGCCGCTAGCACGGCCTGAGCAGTCGGAACCCTCGAGGGCGAGTTCTCATCTCTTCCATCAGACGGTGGGAAAGTATGCACGCCGCTAGCCGGTATCTCAGGCTTCACCCGCTGAATCAAATTATGGCATTGACGAAAGTCCTATATCAAAATTCTCAGCGCCAGCATTCTGGAGGTACGAGGAGAGACCGAGACAAAGCATTGAATATAGAAAACAGTGGACCCTGGTCTGGGCATCGCCACAAACCAGTACAGAACACCGAAATCGGCCGGGACGTTGGGCGCCCGCACACAACCGCAAAAACTATTATCCATTATTACTCATAGCACCCAGTGTCAATAGTACGGGACACGGATCGATGGCACGCCGTTCGGCTGGGCGATATCCCACCGTTCATACGGATTTGATCGGCTGGCTCAACTAAACACTAAACCGAATATGTCAGGTAATCTCTCACAACGTCATCATTGACGTCAGAAGTTCGGAGAGTGCGATAGGCATTCACACCACTGCGGAGACGCGCGCGCCCACGGTGTCTACCGACGAGCGCAACAATATTGAGTCGGAAAATTGCGGAGGGACCCAAAAAGCACGTCATTATTCGCGGTCTTGGGCGATGCCCAGAGGCGACGGTGTGTGCCTCGGTGAATTCTTTCTCGGTCCGGATATACCGAAGAATAAATGAGGCCGTGGTCAGTAGATCAGATCCCGGACCCGCACTGGAATGGTGAATGGTGAATGGGAATTGTGCCATGGAAGATGGCCGTACAGGATTCAGGACAATCAGTCGAGAAGGTTGGACGAGTGGCACGCATCACCAATACACTCCGTCCAAACAGGAACGTCGTACGAGTGCAGGTGTTTGTGCATACCAACTACACTCGTCGTCCCATACAACCGGGCTATGCCCGCGTCCGCTCGGGGACTGTCCAAATCGCCGCCAAATCGATCAAGGCGCCAGGGTAACCACGATCGATCCACGGACCTCGTAGTCAATCTTGGGCCGGCAACGGTAGTTTCATCGCCCCCCAACGAGCCGCCGGCACGGATGTGGTCGAGTCCCTGCGTGACAGGTCGAAATTGCAACTGGTGTGGCGGCCAACAGGGCCCGTAACGTTCGGTCACTTCACACCTTTCCCATCCAGATATAGACTGACTGCACCACGGCCGCACCATCTCTCCAATACGAACGCGAACGCCGTCTGGGAACAATACCCAGAATAACCCGCGCGCATCTCCGGTGGGGTGGACCAGACTGGCCTATTCAAGACCGCCCGACTCCTATACAATCAGCAAGACATTGAGTAGGGCACGTTGTTTATGGCTCATCCTGCCCTGCAGGCTTACCCAAAGCAGACTCTCTGTGTAAAAGCCCCTGCGCCACCCATAGCCCCGTGAGGGATTGCAAGTTGGCGGACGCGAAGTGTAGGACGACCTGCCTCTACAAATAGTTTGAATAGACTTTTTTGAAGCTTTGACATCGCGGGGACACTTCTTGACTGTGACGCGTGCAGGGGTGTTCGGTACCGAGCTTGGTGCTGCATGGAGGAGGCAGTGTTCCTGACCCTCAGGAGAGCGGAATGCGCGGCCGCGAGCCAGTCCCGGCGAGCCTCGCCTTTCTCCAAGTACCGCATAATATTCGATCGCTCGGATTTCGCCGTGCGCGCGTCTTTTAGTACCACCCGCATGACACGGATCATGCGTAAGCAACAAGGAGAAAATCGGTGATCGACCCCCGTCATATCGGGAGGATGAGCACTGAATGAAAAGTAGAACCACCCCCAATGGTAGCTGTGGCTTCACCGATCAAAGGTCTAAATGCAATCTGTCGAACTTTGGCTGCACGCTTCGAAACCGCATTACGGGAGCGGACTGTGTCCGCAGACATTCAGGATGGTCGATGCATAATACGTGATGGAAGGAAGGATGTCATCCGGCGTCACGGGAAGAGTGCGTTTCGCTGCCTGCACTGAGTGTAGAAACGCCCCTGGGGCCATGAGAAAGAGGGACAGGCAGGGGTAGACGACCACATT
>Ga0307515_10022986_pt1 | contig 10960 bp, 5 predicted proteins | sample 17_EM_MG_FD_194513 | JGI IMG/M metagenome (GOLD analysis project Ga0307515, IMG submission 194513) | Populus trichocarpa ectomycorrhiza microbial communities from riparian zone in the Pacific Northwest, United States - 17_EM | ecosystem: Host-associated > Plants > Roots > Unclassified | place...
ATTATTATTACTTATTTGGGTCAATTGTAAGTGGGCCTCATATAAGTCCACCCAAGGAGGGTCCATTAGGGTTTATTTAAGTCTAGAGTTAGTATAAATAAAGGCATAACCAGACATGTAAGTTAGACAATTTAGATTAATAAAACTTCTTGTTTGCCGCACTTTGTGTGTGTGTGTGTGTGTGTGTGTGTGTTGGTGAGAAAATCTCCCTTCAATGGTTCTCTAAAGAACTAAAAAAATGACTTATCGAAGAATAACTGTCTTCGTGACGTCATCCTTATACTTCTCGTTCGCGAATCAATATTCGTTGGATGAGGGTTTTTCGTTTCCAATAGTGCTGGTGCCTAGGTACAAGTTATCTTTGTGTCACACTCCTATCAAACCTGATTTACTTGGCTTTCCGGGAATTGGTGTCTTTGCGTGTGGGTTGCGTGGCCACTTGATCACGAGTTTCGCATCAAAGTCCATGTAATTTTAGGTTAATTTTTGGTCCTTAGTGTCTTCTTACTTTCTTTACTATCATTAGCTTTCATTTTAGGTTCTGATATAAAACAAAATGCAAATGGAGTATTACAATAAGGATTTCATGTATTCTGATGAGGTATTATGGCAAAAGAAGAGGTGATATCAAAGGGAGACAAATAAAGAGATTGTGTTCTAAAAAAAGAAACCTAGAGTCTATCTCGTATTCTAAGGGAGATGCAACAAGAACTTGATGTGTTAACGGCATTAGTCGATGCCCAGCAAGCTTCTGAAAGAGAGGAGCGAAAACATCATAATGATGATATACGAAAGAGAAAAGTTGTTACCTTCATTCAAAGTTGTTGGAGACGATTATTGGCCAAAAAAAACTTCAAAGGCTTCAAAAAGAGGCTAAAACTTTGTCTTTTATCCCCTTTAATGATTCAATGATGATTCATCTTGAAGAGAGAGGGAATGACATGATCCGGGCAATGAAAAAACAATCAGATTCAGATTCTAATGTAAAATGCACAATTGTCCAGTTTCACGACAAAGCCTAAATTTCAGAACCTTTGATGAATAACACTTTTGAACTTTTCAGTTTAACATGTGTGAGAGATTCTTGCATTCTTTGGTTCTTAAACGAACTAAATTTGACTTATAAAAAATTAATTGGCTTCATGGTATCATTCGACTTCATTCCAATAGTGTTGGTGCTTTGAGACAAGTTTACATTATGTCACACTCCTATCAAAGTTTTTTCGGCTTTCTAGGATCATATCTCAATCTTGATTATGAGTTGTGTGACCATGTGATCACGAGGTTCGCATCAATAGGATTGTCTTACTAATTGGTATCTGGAAGATGATAGCTGGAATATTGATGATTAAATGAATTGTTGAAGTTTTGACATATGTTGTTACTCATTTTTGGGCCCCACGTGCTGGAGATGGTGTGTACCTCTTTTGAACCAAATGCAGGAGTTTAGTTCATGATTGTTGAGGAATTGACAAAAGCAGAGAAAAAAAAAAGTGTTTTCCGAACCCTGTTTCAGCTGTTTTCTACTCTCTTTATTCTCCCCCTTTTGCTACCAAAATCATCAGGTTTCTTAGGCTAATTAGGTGTCTTTATAATGCTAACTCATTCCTTTTTATCTGGCCTTTAAGATTGGATAAATCACTCAGAATTTGCACTAAAAAAAACTGATTCTGCCGCTGCCGCAATTCTGTTGCAATACCAATTTTGTTCCAACTTAGGCTTTTGATTCTGACTTGATTTCGTGCAATATCCAGCTATTCTAACTATACGCTGTCATTCATGACATGTTAAAAAGTTGATTGACACCTTTATTGGGTCCTACGACCCGCTGTTCTTAGGTTAGACTCTCAATCTTATGAGGATGCTCGGCATTGTCAATTCCCGAATCAGATCAGAAGACCCTTTTTGACTAACCAGATTGCGACCGGATTCTATTCTTCAAAACGACTTTATCTAACTTTGAATCCTTCATGAAAGTCGTAGTCTTGTATGTGTAGACAAATTTGGGTTTTTGAATCGCTTGATTTCGATATCAGAAGCCCAAGATATTTCTGTTTGAATATCTAGTGTGAAAGCTTTGATTCTGACTTGATTTCGCGCAATATCTGACCATCCCAGCTATATTGTGTCATTCATGACATATTAAAGAATTGATTTGCACCTTTATTGGGTCGTGGGGCTCATTGTTCTTATGTCAGACTCTCAATCAGATTGGGATGCTCAGCATTGTCAGTTTCCGAATCAGATCAGGATATCCTTTTGACCAACCATATCCTTCTGTTCTGTTCTTCACTTTCAATCCTTCATGAAAGCTGTAGACCTGTACGCGTAGATGAATTTGGGTTTTTGAATCTCTTGATTTCGATATTAGAAGCCCAAGATATTCTCATTTGAATATCTAATGTGAAAGCGGAGAATCCTGCCGCGAGAAGGATTCCAACCCGAGTTTTTGCAATTTTGTTCTTCAAAACGAAATTTTCCCACTTTGAATCCTTCATGAAAGTTGTAGTCTTGTATGTGTAGATGAATTTGGGTTTTTGAATCATCTTATTTCGATATTAGAAGGTCAAGATATTCCTGTTTGAATGTCTAGTGTAAAAGTAGAGAATCCTGCCGTGAGAAGGATTCTGACCCGAGTTTGGAGGTCTGATTCGAGAGACCCGATTTAATGTTTCGAGAATTTATCAGGATAATCAAAAACCAATTTTAAATTTGGGAAAGTTATTTAGTTTCGTTGAAAAAAAAACAGGGACTGGATCAGAAAACATCACAATAATTTCTGTTATTTGACTACCGCGCTGGATTATATTTTTGTTTCTTTTCACAAAACCAGCGACGCCGTTTTTTACCCTCATATATCCCACTCAAAAAACACCACCGTTTGGAACTTGGCAACACAAAACAACCCCATGGGATTTAATTAGCATGGTACTGTTTATTGTCATTTTAAGAACAACCCCCCGTCTGCAAATTCTTTCCTTTTCTATGCAATTCCCTGTTGGTTTCCATGATTCTCTCGCTTTATTTTTTTGAATATAAGAGCACGTTTTTTCTGCCTCAATCCAAAGGAAATAGTTGGTGCCTCATATTGCCAGTTGTGGAAGGATATAAAAGAGTTAATCACTGGAAAATAACCACTGGAATCATCAAAATATCAATCAGAATATTCTGGTTTCCTAATCTGCTTTCTCTGATTGATTAGCCAAAATTTACATCCTAGATTAGTGTATTTTGTTTCCTAAATAAGAGCTTTGTATAGACTATATATACGCTGCCTCTGCTTACTTAAAGAAAAAAAAAAGGGAGAGAAGCAGGAAAAACAAGGAGAAAGAAAAGGGGCTTTTCTTTGATACTGGGAGACAGGAAAAAAAACCTTCACTGGAACGTGAAAAAAAGAAAAAAGGATACAGAGCATAGAAGAAGAAACGAGGAGAAGGGGAAAAAAGGGGGAAAGAGACAGAGGAAAAAGGAGGAGAAGAAACGTTTGGGATCTACAAGCACATAGATAAGAAGCTCTGCTGCTAAACATGGACATAAACTTTCGTCTGTCAAAACTGGTGAGACCTGCAGAAACAAGGGAGATCTGTAGCATATAGAGAAGGAGCTTTACTGCTAAACCTTGACAGAAACGATCGTTTGGGTTTGTATTTCATCCTCTGCAGCCAAAACTAGTGAGACCTGCAGGTATAAGTCTCAACTTTCTTCCCCCTTGCCACATATAAATCTGATTGTTTTAATGTTTTAAAAACTTGTTTTGTCTTCTGGCTTTGCACTTTCGTTTTCTATATTTTTAACAATACAATGAATGCTTGTCTTCTGTTTCCTTCCGTGGCTTTGAGCATAGACGGTTATTTTTTTTTAAAGTTTGCGGGTTCCTTCTCTTTTTTTTCTTTTGCTGGTTCATGAGGAACCGTGGGGGAGGGGGTTGTTGGTTCTTCATCATTAGCTCACTCTTCCCGATTTCCATTTTTCTTTTGTATGAAACTAGTATGGGAGTGTCTCCCATATTGGTAAAAGAAGATAGGTCATGAGTCACGGACATTGCATTAGAATTATGATGCTCTTGTTTCGATAAAAATATAAAAATGTTTTTGTGTATTGCATACGACCAATACTTTAACATATTTTGAACATTCTTTTTTTTTTAAATAAACAAATATTTGAAGTTTAAAAGAAAATGTGTTTTAGCATGGATTTCATAAATACAAAAATTATTTTCTTGCATTTTGGATTTTACAACATGTTTGTAAATTCCAAAGGGTGTTAGCCAATATTCCAAAATTATAAAAATCTTATTTTGGGGGAATTCGACTTTATTCACCATTAATATTTGGATAAAGAAATCTCAAAAGGAATAATAAGTCATCACACATCATTGAAAGAAACCTCGATTATAATTGAGGACATTTCAATTTTGGCTCCACGGTTTACGAGCCGTGAAAGTATGGAACACTAGGGCAAAAATAGGCTTTTAAAGTTCCTTGAATTTCCTTAGATTTCTAAATTTTTTGGTTCCTCTTCCTTGCGATTTACGAGTCGCGAACTCTTGAAATACTAAGGGAAAAATGAGCTTTTAAGCACATTGAATCTCCTTGGATTTCTATCTTAACTATCTCTTAAATCATAGGTTATAAAATTAGTCTCAATCAAACACAGATTTCAAGAGATATGTATCGATTCTCCTTGACACTCTATAAACATATCTAAAGGTATGATCCATATTGGCCAAGGTTTTTTCTTTTAGACTTTTGAACCCAAGTCCATTCATCATAGCAAACCTTTCCTATGAAAACTGATTAGAAAACACCAACACCATAGCAATCGTAAGGCAAACCAAACACCAAGCAACTTACCTTAGGTAAGACGTACTAGGGGTGTTAAAACCTTCCATTTACGCAACCAGTCTCTTGCCTTAGAATCTCTGAAAGACCAGTTAGGTTTCTTAGTGATCATAATACTAGGTGGCAACTCCCTTATTCATAAAATAAAAACCCCGAAATCAATCCTCGCCCCGGGGAGGGTCACTGCAACGCCGCGCTCCATGCGAGGGAGCGACAACATGTATAAGGTAATGTTGTTGAAATGAATAATTAATGTTGGATAGTTGAAAATGTGATCTATAATTTAATGAATTGATTTGTATTATTTGTGTTAAAAGTAGTATTAAGAATGATATTGAATAATAAGTTTATGGGTGAAATAGTAATTAAATTTTATATTATAATTGTATAAATACAAGGTCATCACAAGTCATATAAGACTAGGAGGGAGTAGGATTTGAATCATCTAGTTAGATATGATGAATCGTTGTCATATTGTAAGTTAATAGATTCATATTAATAGGTATGTATTTAGAATAGTGTTTGGGACATATAAATTAAATACCATTACTTTGAAAAATTGTAATAATTAGAAGAATTGATAATTAAACTGTTATTTGAATATATATCAGTGATGAGCCAAGTAATTGAAAATAGGTAATAGTTATTTATATATATTGAATTCCTTTAAATGCATATGTTTTGTTCATATTTTAATTTTCTTTAAATACTTATGTGATATGATGGTTATTGATGTTTGGATACTTGGTGAATTGGAAAGTATGGTTAATCCCGAACGAGACGTGATGTAGGATGATTGAATCAGGAATGAAATTTGAAAATTGACATTAGTGATTGAGAGTATGAATGTCTATAACTTGGTATGTAAAATTTTAGGAGAAACTCTGTCGAAAAAAAAAATCCTTGGTTTTTACTAATAGAATGTAAATAAATAAAGTTGAAAGTGATTATTAACATTAAGGTTGTTACTCATGACCCTTGTCACATGTTTGACAAGTTAACCAAGTTGATTCTAGTTTTTTTATCTATTTTTTTAATTGATATATATATTTTTTTAATTTTTTCATTCAACATCTTCAACATTTATTTTATTATGAATTAGGCTTTGTTATTTATTTCAATTTGTTTTTATGAAGTTATCTCAGTCTCCTAATTCAGGTCACGGGTTTTCTAAGTAACTCGGGTAAACTTAGGTTTTTTTATTGTGTTTTTTTTAGATTGAATTTTTTTTACAATTTTATCATTCAACAATGAGTTTATTGAGAATTAAATTTCATAATTTATTTCAATTTGGTTTATCATGGTCTTATAATCCGGGTCGTGGATTTGGAAAGTTGACTCAGGTTGATACAATATGTTGTCATCTCAATATTTTTTAAAAAACAGATGTCATTATGAATTTTTTTTTAGTCAAACTATATTTTTACCTGTCATCCAAATTATTTTTGGACTTATTAAGTTGATTAGGTCATATCATGTCAATTTCCATATGGTTTAAACTATATATATAACACTAAAACGACAACACCAGTTGAAACAAAATTGTCAACATTTGTTTGGACTTAGGAGAATGAAGGGTATTATTATTGCATGGCAAATCATGTCCTACAACTTGGTTCTTACTGTTAAGTGAATTAGCCCATAGGTTAGATATCTGCTGGGCTGGCTGCACGACTGAGGCACTGCCACTATTTGACTTTAATTTCCAGATCCAATCATAGGCTAACTTCTTAGGCTTTATAGGCCCACCAATGCCCGATCCTATTTTAGTTGCCTTGCACTCAACAAAATGGTTCACCTTAAAAGAAATTTAATTAAATTAGTCAGTAAGGAACTATGTGCTTGTGATGGTAAAGAATTAACAATGGTTGATAGTAGCATGTTAAACTAGGAGACATTGATCACTTCAGTGATAGTTTCTTTTCTTGTAATCACTAGTCTTGTGGGGAAGGGGAAATGGTTTGTCCAACAAAGAAAATGTCGCGTCTATAAGATAACTTATGTTTTGATGCATGCAGTAGTTAGAAGGCCTCATTTTCACCCTTATTTTTTCCTTAAAAACTTGTATTATTTTGGTTCCAAAAGTACAGTGATTTGAGAATTAGGATTTTCTCTGCACCTCTTTATTTATATCTATAGTCATAATTACATTAACAACCATGTTTAAAAAAGAAATAAATAAGAAAAGATGGATAACTGGCCATTAGCCCCTTATAAAAAGAAAAAAAATCTTAGGTTGAACATGCAGGTCACTTTCAAGCTCACGTGCCTGGCTATTTTGTGAAAGACCTAACCCAACACGATTGGACTCTTTTTGGTTGGCCCTTTTATTTTTTTATTTTTTCTTATCTTTCAATTGTTTTTCTATTCCATCTTTAATATTGAGTTTTATTGAATTTTATCATTTAATATTGAGTTTATTATAAATTATTTTTTTTTGTATTTTCTATCCTATAATAAAATAAAAAAATTAATTTCATCCAATGGTGTTTACAATCAGGATCGCAAGTTTAGCGGGTTAACTAAGATGAACTTGACAATTTTTTTTTCCTTTTTTTCTTTGGACATGCCCAATCCACAAGGTCATATTAGAGTAACTTCCATATAATTTAATTTAAAACATAGGTCAAACAAAGAGTCAGGTCAGGATTTTAAAAATTTGAACCATTGTACCGAGTTTAATTACATGCCTATGACTCTCTTCTTCTTTTTTTTAATTTTCCCTTTGGTTTTTATTTTTTGGCTTTTTTTTGTTTTTTTTTTCAATCTCGTCCTTTAATGTTGAGTTTTTATTGAATTTTATCATTTAGTATTAGATTGATTGTGAATCGTTTTTGATATTTTTTATCATATAATGAAATAAAAAAATAATTGAACTCAGTGGAGTCTATAACCTAGGTTGTATGTTTTGCGTGTTGCTTAGGGTAAACCCCACTTGTTTATTTTTTTCTTTGATTTTATTTCTTCGGACCTACCTAATCAATAATGTCATATTATGACAACTCCCACGTGATTTAATTTTAAAATTGGGCTAAACAAATAGTCGAGTTGGGATTTTTCAAAGTTTGAACCATTACATCGAGTTTAATGACATGTCAAAAAGTTTTTGACAGTCTAGATATTATAACACCAATTAATAACCTGGGTTGCATATTTAATTATATGCGTGCATAAGTTTTTCTATTTATATCTAGGAGTTGTGTGTGTATATATATATATATTGGCCAATACTTGCCCAACCTTGTATGACGAGTGTTTGAGGTATGTACTATACTTATTTTATATATTGGATCCAAACACAAATAAATACTTAAAATATTTTTGCAGACACTTAACTAAGTTATTCAGGTCCTTGTAGTAATAAAGAGTTGACAAACAATTGTTACTTTTTACTTCTAACAGTTGTTGGGACCTCACTTCTCACCCAAAAGTTGGGCTTCCATACTTTTTTTGTTCATCATGCCACTTTTTGTTTTGAGTTGGTCAAAAAATGCATATGTTAGATTGATGTCCATTTACATTTTACAATTTAATTTTTATATGAAATTCGAGACAGTTTAAACAAAATTTTTGCATGTTATTTATCTTAAAGTCAAATCATATACATTCTAATGCTACCAGCTCTTGATTGCATGCTTAGAAAGCGCTTTTTTCTTTTCTTTTAATTATCTCATAATTAAAAGCAGCGTGTGCTTTTAGAAACAGATCGCGACAACGCGTGGGCAACCTATCTAGTTTGCTACTATAGAATATCCGTATTTCACTAGCATGAAAAAAGAAGAGGAGAAACCACAAGTAACTAGTTGAACCCCCATGTCCTGACAACATGATTAAGTGAAAAATAAGTCATGTACATCCTTAACATTTGAATTTGCACAATCATAATGGGTGGTGGATCGTATCTTCCATGTTATAGTTACATAGAAGTAAATGGTGATAACGACATCAACTAGTGTTGAGAGCAATTACAACTAATTAAAATCCTTTACAATGTGGTGGATGCATTGTTTTCCAATTATAATAAAATATTTTCCTTTCTTTCTATAATTTATAATCTCACATTGTACATATTAGAACCTAAACAATCATATCGAATGACATCCACTTTGTAGGGTTAATAATCCAAGACAAGCAAGATTTGAAAAGAAGAAAAGGAAGGAAAGAATGAAGAATGAAAAAAGAAAGAAGTAGGAGCACATGAATGAGAATGGAAAGACTCTGTAACTTTTATTAATTCAACAAAATTGTCTAACATATAAAAAAATAATAGAAAAAAATAGAAAAACAACTAATCACAATAAAATGGCTTTAATAACCCACAAAATAGAATTATCCAATAAAATAACATAAATTAAGCATATTTAATAAACTCATATGAAAATTCAGTAACATGGCTTAGACATGCTTAATTGCTTAATCAAAGTGGGTTGAGCTATCCTCCATTGTCTCCACTCATACACATGTATAATTTATGGTATGAGTCTAGTGTCTTCACCAACTCTTCTAGAGTTGAAGAAACTCAATCTTGTTGATTTTAGTCACAGTTTAATAACATAAGTATTTGATCAAACTATTTGTAATACTATAAATATTATAGCACTACTTGCTTGTAATTTTTTATTGGTTTTCAAAGGATACCATTCGGATCTAATATGTATCATGAAATGATCTCTAACATTAAATGTGTCATGATACTTATGTAGATTAACTTACAATTTATATTTTTCATTACTTTCCCGAATTTGTTTTATGATCTTAACATGCAATTTATAAACTCTAAATATAAAAAACTCAATTGACTTAAGCATCTTAACACAATGAGACATAAGAAAAAGATTTGTAGGCTTTATAGGTTTGTAACTACAAATATTAAATGACTGAGGGTGTGGAAAGGAAAGAATATCATTTAAAATTTGAGTGGATATGGATTAAACATAACCTAGTAAATCAAAATCATCCTCATTCTCCTTGTCACACATGTCATAATCTAATTTTTGACCCTCAATTTCAAGCTATTTTCTATATAAAAAAAAGATAAAACAAATAAAAAATTTTATGTTTTAGATGCATCTCAACCATTCATGCCTTTTTTAAATATAAATTTCAACCTTTTTGAAAATCAAAATTCAAAAATATGTTTTCAATGCATTTCAATCATTAACGCATTTCGATCATTTCATAATTCTGGATTAATTTTCTTATTAAATTGATGTTGTTTTTTTAAAGAAAAAAACAAAATCAAAGTAAAGAGAAAAATGAACAAGTGGGATAAAGTGAAAAACATGGAATAAAGGGAAAAAATAGAATAAGAATATTCTTAGAATAAGGGATGAAAAATAAGAATATTCCTAAAAATAGTTGTTTAAATAAAGGAGGAAAGAAAGAGTGGGGAAGCTAAAATTTTAGAAAAATATCCTAGCCTATATAAAACAAAATTAGAGAGAATAAAAGGAGAAAATCTTGGAGAGGAAAAATTAAAAAAAAAATTAATGTTACAAGAGATTAGAAAGAGAAAGAAGAAGAAAAAATAGAGATTCAAAAATCTCTCTTTCTCTCTCTCTCTCTCTTAGTAAATAAAGAAAAATCCCATAACTCTCTTCTAACTGATAGCTCTCTCCTTCCTCATAAACACCAACAACAAGCCACATCCACCAACAAGTAGTCCAGCCTCCCACAACAACAACCCCTGAAACGTCGATGAAGAAGCAACAACACTCCTAAGTAGAAGAAACTTGTTTAACTTAAATCTAACAACCTTTCTCTTTTTTCCCCCATCATTAGCAGCATACACCACCACTAGACCATCATAGTTGTAGAAACACGACCATTGCTCCTCTAACAACACCATTATAGTAATAGAATTTGAAAGCAGCAACAACAACCCATATGGAGAGAGAGAGAGAGAGAGAGAGAGAGAGAGAGAGAAGGAAAAATAAATGGTTAAAGCTTCTTATGACTTGTTCTCTCATCTCAGGTGGTGATGATTTACATTTTTGGTGTAAAAGAAAGAGGCAAAAAGGAGGCTCTTTCGATCCACCAAGAAGCATCACCAATAGAGGCGTGCATGTCCCATGCATGAATGATAATAACGGTTCGTGTTCTAACGCGCCAACACTGTC
>Ga0307515_10022987_pt1 | contig 10960 bp, 2 predicted proteins | sample 17_EM_MG_FD_194513 | JGI IMG/M metagenome (GOLD analysis project Ga0307515, IMG submission 194513) | Populus trichocarpa ectomycorrhiza microbial communities from riparian zone in the Pacific Northwest, United States - 17_EM | ecosystem: Host-associated > Plants > Roots > Unclassified | place...
TTAGAACTAGAAATAAGTCTAAGGTTTTTTCTAATCTATAAGCTTACTAAAGAAAAAGGTAGAGTATTAAAAGAGTTTATCTAGGAGAACTTATAAAAGGGATATATTAGACTATTATAATTATTAACAGGTTATCCAGTATTGTTTGTTCTAAAGAAGAATAGCAAGCTAAGGCTATATATTAACTATAGATAGTTAAACAGTATTACTAAGAAGAATAGGTATTTTTTACCCTTAATTAGCGAGATCTAAGATAGGATAGGTAACATATAAATCTTTATAAAGATAGATCTGAGATAGGCGTACTATTAGATTAGAATTAAGGAAGGCGACAAATAAAAGGCAGCCTTTAGGTTAAAGGAAGGACTATATAAACTATTAGTTATGCAATTTAGGCTTATAAACATACTAGTAACGTTCTAAAAGCGAATTAATAATATATTAGGAGAATACTTGGATAAATTTGTTATAGTATACCTTAACAATATTATTATCTACTTAATAACTAAGGAAGAATATGGGAAACACGTTAAATGGGTCTTAAAGAGACTATAAGAAGAATAGATGCTAGTAGTAATTAAGAAATATAAGTTCTTTACCAGAAAGACAGATTTTGTTAGATTTATTATTAAACTAGGCCAACTTAGTATAGATCTAAAGAAGATTAAGGCTATAGTAAATTAGCAAGAACTAGAGAATGTTACGTAGTTAAGATTGTTTCTAGGGTTTTGCAATTACTGTAGAAGGTTTATAGCGTAATAGTTAAAGAATATTAAGCCATTTACGCGGTTAATAAAGAAAGAAGAACTATAGGTATAGGGAGAAGAATAACAAGAACTATTTAAGGAAGTTAAAAGGTTGTTTACCTAGGAGCTAGTTTTTAAGATCTATTAACTAGGACTAGAGATAGTTATTAAAATAAATATATTAGACTTTATACTAGGGGCATACTTTATATAAAGGTATCTAAATAGATAGCACCTAGTGGCATACTATAGTTGGAAGATAATACTACTGGAACTGAACTATAACATCTATAATAAGGAGTTATTAGGTATAGTTACAGCACTAAAGGAATAGAGAGCATTCTTGCAAGGCATAGAGAAATTATTTATAGTTAAGATAGATTATAAGAACCTAATAGGATTCCTAACGATAAAGGAACTTAACTAAAAATAGGTTAGATGGGCAGAGATGCTTATAAAATACTATTTTAAGATTTAATATACTAAGGGTACAGATAATATAAGAGTAGATGCTCTAAGTCAAAAGGCTAAACTATAACATAATAAAAAGCCATTAGGGGCTTTACTGCGAAAAGATATAGATGGATTAATTAGGTATAATTATCCTAAAATTATAGTAACTTAGGAAGAACTAGATAGAGTTTATAAGATACTAGAAAGCTTTTAGGTATAAAGAATTTTAAAAGCATAGCTAGAAGATCTATAGATGGATATATATAAGAACTAAGAAGTAAAGTATATTCTAAGAAGTATAGTAGAGTAATTTATAGAAGATTTTTATAAAGAACTAACTTAAGGATATAACAAAGCTATAGGCTTAGTGTTAAGACTTTAGGAGAAGTATATTATTAACAGAATCTAGAGGATAGCTAGAAAGGTCATTAAGGAGTGTCTAGATTACTAAAGAAATAAACTAATAAGGCATAAGCTATATAGAGGGCTATAACCTATTAAAATACTAGAGAGACTATGGGAGGTTATATTATAGAACTTTATTATAAAGTTGCTAAAGTTAAGAGATCCTATTACCAGATAAGATTATAATATAATCTTAGTGATAGTAGACAAGCTTATAAAGTAGGGATACTTTATAGTATATACAGAAGAAATATTAGTAGAAGATATTGCTAGAATCTATGTTAAAGAAGTATTTGTAAGGCATGGAGTACTAAGTAAGATTATATTAGATAGAGATCTAAGATTTATAGCAGTATTCTAGGAGGTATTTTTAGTAGAGTAAGGAGTTTAAGCAGTAACTTTTACCGCATATTATTTATAGATAGACGGTTAAACGGAAAGATTAAATTAGACACTAGAGCAGTATTTAAAATATTATATTAATTACGCGTAGAATAATTGGGTATTACTGTTACTAGTTATATAGTTTATATATAATATAATACTATAAGAAGGAATGGGTATATTACTATTTAAGGCGAACTATAGATATAAGCTAAGAATATTGCTATTGCCACGTTAAGTAAAGAAGATAAGTAGCACAGCTAAGCAAAGGATGGAGATATTAATAAATCTTTATAAGAACCTTACGGAAATAGCTAAGGTAGTATAATAAAGAATAAAGAAATACTACGATGCTAAGAAATCTAAGGGACTAGATCTTAAGGAGGGAGATAAAGTATAGCTACTATATAAAAATTTTAAGAGTTAACGACTAAGTAAGAAGTTAGACTACGTTAGGCTAGGACCTTTTAAAATTAGTTAGAGGATTTTACCGGTTATATTTAAGTTAAACCTACTAGCTAAGATAAAGATCTACCCTATATAGTATATTGCGATGCTAGAGCTAGTATATGGAAAAGTTAAGCCACTAGTCTATAAAGTAGACACGTATAGAGAATAAGAGGAAGATGAATGGTAAGTTTTAAAGATTATTAGTTATAAGGACGTTGATAATAAAATATGGTATAAGGTTAAGTAGATAGGCTATAATAAAACTACCTAGGAGCCACTAGAAAATTTAAAGAATGCTATAGGAAAGGTATAGGAGTATTAGAAGAGAATAGGTTAGGTAATATTAAAAAAGAGTTACTAAAGAATAAGTTACCTAAGGGGGACCCAGGAAGAGCGATTGCTAAATTACTTAGAATTATTTCCTTTGCTATTAGAAGAGAATCTATTCTTTTATTACTAAGTTTTTATAGACCCTATTTTATAAGTTTCCACTTTTTAGAATAAACCTTTTTACGAACCTTTTTAAGATAAAGAAGACGAGCAGAAGTAGAGAGACGAGCTTTAAGGGCACGCTGCTAAGTAGCCGCAGCCTCTTACTCCGCTTTTTACGAATAACGCAGTTTATCTAGAGCGCTTAAAAGCTTACTATTGAGTTTTATAGCAGTAGATTAAACATAAGACCCTATAATAAATTACTTAGGGAATTTAACGACTATTAAGAGTTATAGGACGCGTATACTTAGCGTTAGAAATAGAGCGAACGTCGCAAGACGAATAAATATTTACTTTAGTGCACTCTAAATAAGAAGAGGGTTGCCAAGATAAAGGACTCGCCAGCGTAATACAGACTAACCCCTTTTTCGCACAATAAGAACACGGAGATAGCATTATTTTACCTAGTAATAGTATTAAAGCAATAGTGCGAGCACGATGCTACACCTGTGAAGAAGAAGGAGGCTTAAAAACCTTTAAAGGCATTATAAGTAATAATATTAACTAAATTAATTAGACGGACATTACACCTTTAGTAAACAACTTAAAGATATTAGGAATCTTTAAGGACGAAAATAGAGAGGAGGGAGATGGTGTTACGGATGCTTTAAGTACAATATTATAACTACTTAGAGAAGAGTCGAAAGAAGCTAGTTAGTTAATATAGGCACGGTCTAGAATAGAGCCGGTAGAACTATGTGACGAGGAATGGTAACTAAGGTTATATGATGTGATATATGAGATACGCGAAGTACGGGAGGAACGTTATATATATTACGTATATTACGTATATTACGTATAAGAAGGATTTTATAGGAGTGCGGTTATGTATTTAAGGACCCTTAGTCCCTACCTAGATAGTTCCTTCCTTGTAGTAATTCTCAGAATATAATTAGAGTTAATCTATTAGGCAACTACTCCACCAGTTATTATTACGTTGTTGACTTTACGCTTTACCTATATACCTAGCCCAATAACGAGCCTACTGTAGTACTTGCTATAAGGTTTTGTTATAATAGGCCGTCCTATTTATTATCCCATTTCTTCTTAGGTCTATTTATCTTTATATTTTCTAAACTAACTATAACTATATTACCTTTATAGAATAACGCGCTCTTATCCCTATAGGTATTAGTATTATCTTTATAGCGTTACTATAAAATCTAAGCTAGGGCCTTAAGCTATATTAATATCTACTTAAAGCGGTTAGCTACAGAGTCTGCGTAAAAAAACTCCTTCTTTACTTATACTAATAGTGTTAGTAGGCGGGGGCTAGTAGGCTCGATTCTAAGGCGAGGGTTAAAGCTATAGTTTATAAAAAATAGGGAGATACCTATACTTTTATTAACTTAGTTATTTATAGCAAACTTAGTAAGCAGTAGGTAGTTAATCTAGTTATCCTATATAAAGCTAATAAAAGTATAAAGGTATTTATTTATAGCAGCGTTAATAATTTTGGTTTAGCCGTCTGTTTCTAGGTATTAGGCTAAGCTTAGTTACAAGATTATCTTAAGGCGTTTACTTAGTTATTGCTAGAAGTTGCTAATAAATTATATACCATAATTAGAGATAATTATGCTTGGTATACTATAGAGCTTATATATATTATTAATAAAGCTATTAACTAACTCCTCTATTAAGAGTCCTATTACTAAAATAAGGTATTATATTTTAGTTAGGCGGTCTATAATAATAAGGATATATTTATATACCTTACTATAGCGTTAGCATACTAGCAGCGTTATAATATAGTTAATTAAGATATTAGTTTACGGGCGGGCGGGTAATTTTAGTAGCTTTAAAAAACTAGGTAGGGTAGAATGGGGAGTCTTAGTGTAAAAGTATAGGGTATAGTCTTTAATAAAGGTAGCTATAAACTAGGAGATTCCTAGCTACTAGTATATTTAGTTTAAGAGGTTAAAAGTCTTAACCCGGTTAGGGTAATTAGCGGGGCCGCTGCTATAAGAGTAATAGGTAACTTTTAGGCGGAGGTCTAGGGCGTTAGGGATAAAGAGATATTAGTAGAAGTAGATCTATCTATTAATAATACTATATTCTAACTTATTATAACAAAGTAATTTCCTAATTTTCTTTAGCTAATGGCGAGCTTTCTAATTACATAGGGCCGCTATTATATCTCTTACAAGTTTATTCTCCTAGTATCCTAGTTAAGTTAACTTTTTTAGTAACTTTTTAGCTATTTTAGGGTCTAAAGCGGCTATAAACTCCACGTTGTTAGAATTATAGGACTTATATAGTAATTCTTTTAAAATTATAGGGTTAACTTTCTGGGGTAGTATAATAACTTAGGCTTAGTAGTAGAGGCGTTTATTATTAGCGTCCTTAGGCCTTATTCCTAGTAGCTGGCTTAGGGCGTTAGGGAGCGTGGCTTTGCTACTAGGTCTATATATAATTATAAAATTAAACTATAAAAGGAACTCTGCCTACTAAACTTAGCGCTAATTTAGCTACTTAATAGTTATAAACGTCTATAGGTTTTTATAGTTGGTAATAATTTTAAACGGCTCCTTAGTCTCTTATAGCTTAAGACGCTATTCCTTTAAAGCCTTAATAATAGCTAAGAGTTTTTTTATTATAAATCTTATAGTTATACTTTAGCGCAAAGTGCTTTACGGAGAAGAATGTAACCAGTTTTAATTTTCTATTATTATTATTATACTGGGAAAGGACTCTACTGGAAGCCTAATTTAATATATCTATCTCTACCACTATTTTCTTCGTATAGTTATAGTATACTAATACTAGTGCTAAAGTAAAGGCTCCCTTAAGGACCTTAAATGATTTAGCTTATTTTAATCCCTATAGCTATCTAATATCTTTCTTTAGGAGTTTTGTTATAGGTATAGTAATAGTAAAGTAGCCTTAGATAAATTATTGGTAGAAGTTCGCAAAGCTAAGAAATTATTATAGTTTTTTAATTAATGTCGGGTCCTTCTATTCCTATAAGGCCTATACCTTTTTAGGGTCCATAGTTATACTATTAGTTAAGATAATTAAGCTAAAGTATTTTATTTTAGTAGAGTAGAACTTAAACTTATTAATATTAATCTAAAATCTAGCATTACCGAGTCTTTAAATAACTTAATTTATATACTTAATATACTTAGCACGTGTTTTAAAAAAGATAAGGACGTTATTAAGGTAGGCAGTATAGTAGTTATTAAGGGCGTAATATACTAGCGTCTATATATTGCTTAGCAGCATCTACCTCAGCAACGCACAATGCTAAGACCTCCTGCAATATTCGCGAATATCAAACGCAGTTACTACGTGGCTAATTCGCTTTTAATATCGCTAAACTTATTAATATTCATTATATATTCATCATCCATTCATTTAAGAATTATTTTATAACGCTATTACCGCTTATAACTAACTAGGAGATTCGTACGCGTATATAATCCCAATAAGTAAACCCACCTAAACGACCTACCTTAACTATACTATCGTCTATAACCGCTACACCCTCCTCTACTAGTTTTATAATGCCGTCCGAGGCTAATATATGCGCTACTGCCGTAAAAGAGCGTAAAATTACTAAAGAGTAAAGGGAATAAGCCCGAGATAAAAGGGAGATTTAGAAGTATAAGGAAGAGCGCAAAGCCCGCCTAGTAGAGGAGGCTCGCTAGTATAAATACCACCTAGCTCAAATAGCTTAATTACAGTTAGACTTAGCCGCTTTAGCCTTATAGGCTACTACAACAGCTACTACAGCTAATATCCTTAGTAAGCCTCTCCCTCCTAGTATAAAGTTGCTTAAACTCCGCCTTCTTAGCGTTATAAAAAGGAATTACCTAAACATTTTTAAGGGTACCTTTGATCTAGTAAACTTTGCCCATATTTAAGTCTATACCGCTTAAATTAAAATCGCCAATAAGATATAAATTAAGAATGGTACTTTAGTTATAAGGAAGGTAAAGGTAAATAGGAAGCTATTTATAGATAAAGGCGTCTAGTTTAAAGGTTTTACTAACTATATAGTTATTACTGGCACCCTTTATACATGCCTACTAGACCTTATTACTAGTATGCTTCTCTAGATAAATATAATTTATACCTTATTAACCTAGTATATCTAGGTAGGTTATATACTCAACTTAGCACTTAACTATTATACCTTTATAATAACTAATGGCTAACTAGAGCCTGCTAATTAGTAAATACTAGCCTAGTATATAGCGCCATACCTTACAATATCTAGCGCTATCAGCTTTGCCGCCTTAAAGAGACCTAGGTTAAATACCTTCTATACCTCTAATACCTGCTATAGGTTTAATAGCAGAGGCTATAATAATATAGCTTGCAAATACCCGCATAAGTGCTTAAAGTGTAGTAAAGATTATACTATATTATCTAAAGCTTGTGCCTAGGAATAGCAAGGCGAACCTTATAAAGTAGGGTCTAGCCTAATAATAACACCAACTTTAATTACACGCCTAGGACCTAGGCCTAATATATTACTATTATTCTCTAACTTTATAGAGGCAAAGGCTCTCTACTACTCTCTATCGCCCCTAAGGATCTTAGCGTGGCACTCCCTTCTATTTAACTACCCGGGCAATTTACTAGCTATCTTAATAGGCATCCTAACCTATGGCTGCGAGATAGGAGCTAAGTCTATCCCTACCCTAAGATCTTATAGGAACCATAACTCCTCTTAAGATAACACCGACCTTATCTCTAAGAAGATAATATTAGACCTTAAAAAAGAACATATTAGAATCGCGATAGGGCCTATTATAGTCTTACCTCTTAGCCTAGTGCTAAAATCGGATAGAGAATACCGCTAAATTTACGATCTCTCCTTTCTACCAGTATCTTTAGTTAATAACGTAATCTTAAAAGAATATAGAGCACTAGTATACACTATAGTTACCGCTATTTAAGCCTATGTTATTTCTGCAGGTTATAGATGTCTATTGCTTAAAAAAGATATCAAAGACGTATTCTGTATAGTCCCCCTATTTTATAGGGTAAGAACATTAATAAGCTTCTTCTAGAAAGGTGTTACCTACTAGAAATACTACCTATCCTTTAGTCTTTAAACTGCGCCGCTTATATTTAACCTCTTTACGGAAGGCCTATACTAGATACTTTATTTATAACTACCTTATAAGGTGGAATACTACCTAGATAACTTTATCTTTATCCTTACTAACCCGAATAACTTAGCGGCTATTACCTAGACTTATATCTTTATTACTAACTCCTTAAGTATCCCTTAAAATAGCTCCAAAGATATAGTAGGAACTATTATTAAAGTTCTAGGATATATTATTAATACTATATAAATATAAATATAATTATCACCATAGAAACAATTACGTGCTATTAAGAAAGTCACTACCACACTCTAATACGGCTTATTATCGTTCCTTTAAGCCTAGTAGCTTGCGGGCTACCTTATATAGTGCGCCTACGTAATTAAACTTAGTTAATCTTACTCTAGATCCCTTTAAATCTTTATTACTGCTTAGCTAGAGACTTTAGCAAACAAGTATAAACCTAGGCGATTTAGTACTAAGTTATAAAGTAACTTATATGTCTAGCTTAATCTACTTACTATAAGTAATAGGGTATTATTCTTTAACAACGTTAAGTATACCAATATTTATCTCTTTACTAACACCTCTACCCGGTTTAGGTTTAGCAGCTTTTACTTTTTTAAGAAACTTAAATATAAGAATAACTAGTAGTGGTACACAGCTAACCTCCTTTAATTTTAGGCGTTTAGTATATTGCCTAAGCCCAGTTAATAAGTAAACTATATTAATCCAAAAGAGATGCATGCTATTACTTACGCATTTAATCTATAGTCTACCAACTAGTAGTATAGCGCGCTATCTATTTATACCAATAGTATAGTGGTTTACTAGGGCATTAAGAAGACTATTATCCGTAGTATAATAAACGAATCGCTCCGTAAGATCATGCTAGCTACTATAGCTTATAATATTATAATATCCGTAAAGTAGATCTTAGGTAATTCAAATAGCTTAGCTAATACACTATTTTAATTCCAGGCCGCGGCTATCTATTAGTTCTACCTATACTAGGCCCTTAATTTATTACTACTAAAGCTAATAAGTTTTTAATAGGTGCCGTAAACCTAATAGACTACTTATAACTGCCTATAAACTTTAAAGATAATATTAACGCGCCATTCGACCTCTATGCGCTCCTTCTCTAAAATAGCCTTACGCTAGTAACCCGTAAGAACTATTTCTTAGCAGTTAACAGCTAGGAGTTATACTGCGCATTTAAAGAAGTCTCTCTTTACCCGGCCAAGCCGCGTAAACTAAGCAAATAGATTACCTACCGCGTGTTTAGTACCTCCTAGCTATAAATAGGCAGGCTTAAGGCTAAAACCTTATAAGCCTACGTCTTTGTAATTCGCTCACGCCACGTAGATTATAGTATCTTAATTATAGCATTTAAGGATCCTATAGTACACTAATTACTCGCTAGAGCAGCCGCTATTTCTCCCTTAGTAAAAAAGGACAAGTAACCTATTACTAGGGATATTTTAGCCTAGGTAGTAATACACGGCCTATTACTACTAGATATTAACACTAATGCTATATTTACCCTTGCATTTACTAGATTTCTATAGATAGGCGAGATTACGTATACTATAGCGGAGCTTAAGAACTAAATAACCTTCCTAGCGAAAAAGGCCACTTAATATAATATTACCTTTACGCCTAGTAGGATAATATTCCGCCTTAAATAGAGTAAAGCCGATAAGCAACACTAGGGCGTTAACGTTGCTATTGCGGCGGTAGGCGGCCTATTATATCCAGTCGCTGCTATAATAAAGCTATTTAATAGGGACCCTTAACCCCTTAACTCTCCCTTATTTAGTCTTAATGGTAAACCCTTTACCTCTCTAGGGGTTTATAAGATTCTTTTCTCTTATCTAGTAGCTGCTAGGATTAACCTAAATAGTTACTTAAACTACTCCTTTCGCTAGGGTGCTGCCTAGTTTACTAAAGATTTAGGGTGTTTATATTAGCAAATTCAGCAGCTAGGTCGGTGGTTATTAGAAGCCTTTCGCCTATATATTAGGACTAAGACTACTAACCTCCGTCGCCTTAACTCTTACTTCTAGCATAGTGTACCGCTCTTAGCGTAAGGATTACTAAGTAGTAGGTTAAGATATTAAGAGGGCCGCTAAGGCGCTAGTAGTAAGCGAGCTAATAGCAATTTTCTATACCGGGCATAGAAAATCCTAATTAGTTGGCTTATAACTTAGGGTTAGCAGAATATAGCAGAATATAATAATATAGTAGAACTTAGCAGAATGCAACAATATGGCAGAATTTAGCAAAATGCGATAATATAGCAGAATTTAGCAGAATGCGACAATATAGCAGAATTTGGCAGAATGCGACAAGGTAGTAGAATTTAGCAGAATATAGCAGAATATAGTAATGTCTTATTAGGCGTAGGAGCTTCACTTAGGGACATCTAGCTGCTTTAGGGCAAATCCTTAGCAGATTTAAGTGCTAGGAACTAGTAAAACTATTAAAAACTAGCCCTAAAGCGACCTTATAGCCCTACGCCTCCCAATTATATAAAAATTAAATATCCCCTCACATAACTGCGATAGATAGATACTAGCGTCTATATATTACTTAGCAGCATCTACCTTAGTAACGCATAATACTAAGACCTCCTGCAATATTCGTGAATATTAAACGCAGTCACTACGTAGCTAATTTACTTTCCCCACCCGCTATCCCTTATATTTAGTATACATTATATATAAATAGCGCTTTAAGGTAATTCTTTAGTAGGTGCTAGGAACTAGCAAAACCACTAAAAGCTAGCCTTAATGCGACCACTATAGTTAGATAGTCTTACAGCTATAGGCTTGCGGTTAGGGACATCTGGCCGCTTTAGGGCAAATCCTTAGCAGATTTAAGTGCTAGGAACTAGCAAAACTGCTAAGAACTAGCCCTAGAGCGACCTTATAGCCCTACGCCTCCCAATTATACAAAAATTAA
>Ga0307515_10022988_pt1 | contig 10960 bp, 9 predicted proteins | sample 17_EM_MG_FD_194513 | JGI IMG/M metagenome (GOLD analysis project Ga0307515, IMG submission 194513) | Populus trichocarpa ectomycorrhiza microbial communities from riparian zone in the Pacific Northwest, United States - 17_EM | ecosystem: Host-associated > Plants > Roots > Unclassified | place...
CCGCCGCCCAGGAAGGGCGTACTGCCCATCTGCCAGAACAGCCAGCTCAAGGCCTCGGCGCGCTCCGCTCCCCCGGCCGGCAGGAAGGCGCCGCCGAACTTCTCAGAGAGGTAGACGAGGATGGCGCCCGACTCGAACACGCGCACAGGTGGACTTCCAGGAAGGCCGCTGCGATCTACTAGCGCCGGGATCTTGGAGTTGGGGTTGGCCTCGACGAAGCCGCTGCCGAACTGCTCGCCCTCGTTGATGCGGATCAGCCAGGCGTCGTACTCGGCGCCCGCGTGGCCCAGGGCCAGCAGCTCCTCCAGCATGACGGTGACCTTGATGCCGTTGGGCGTGCCCAGCGAGTAGAGCTGCAACGGGTGGCGGCCGACGGGCAATACCTTGTCGTGCGTCGCGCCGGCGATGGGCCGGTTGATGCCGGCGAACTGGCCGCCGCTGGCCTTGTTCCAGGTCCAGACCTGGGGCGGGGTGTAGTCAGGCGTCGGGTCGGTCATGCTGTGTTGTCCAGTACGGGACCGGGCACGCTAGCGCAAAAGCCAATCTCCTGTGTCGCCGGGCGCAATCGACGGCAAGCCCATCACGCTTAACTTCAACCCTCAAGCCGTGGGGGTCGTTGCCGGCCCGCAAAATGGCGGCATGCGAATCGACTTCATCTCCGACATCGTCTGCCCCTGGTGCGCCATCGGCCTGTATTCCCTCGAAGCGGCGGCAGCTCGCATCCCGGGGCTGGCCCTGGACCTGCACTTCCATCCCTTCGAGCTCAACCCCGACATGGGCCCCGATGGCCAGGACATCGAAGAGCATCTGGCGCACAAATACGGCGCCAGCCCCGCCGCGCTGGCCGGCACGCGCCAGGCCATCCGCGAGCGCGGTGCAGAGCTGGGTTTCACCTTCAGCATGGAGGCGCGCAGCCGCATCTACAACACCCGCAGCGCCCACCGCCTGCTGCACTGGGCCGACGAAGCCTTCGGCGGCGCCGTGCAGCGCACGCTCAAGCTGTCGCTACTGGCGGCTTACTTCACCGACGGCCGCAACGTGTCCGACCCCTCCGTGCTGCTGGAACTGGCTACCGCCGCCGGCCTGCCTGAAGGCGAGGCGCGCGAGCTGCTGGCCAGCGACCGCTACGCCGCAGACGTCGCCGAGGCGGAAGCCGAGGTGCACGCCCAGGGCATCCACGCCGTGCCGGCCATCATCGTCAACCAGCGCCACCTGATCCAGGGCGGGCAGTCGGTCGAGGTGTTCGAGAAGCTGCTGCGGCAGGCAGTCGTCGAGGCCTGAGACAATCGCACTTCATTTTTCCGAAGCCCGCCGCTGGCGGGCTTCTTGTTTCTTTAGAGCCCATGTTCAAGAACCTGATCACCTACCGCATCGGCGAAGGCTGGACCACCGACGCCAAGCAGCTCGGCGAGCAGCTCGCCAAGGAACCCTTCCTAGCCTGCGCCCCGACCCAGCCCCTGGCCGTGGGCTGGGCGCCGCCGCGCGGCATCGAGCATGCGCCCCTCGTCGAAGTGGTCGACGGCCACTGGCTCGTCAAGCTCAAGCGCGAGGCGCGCCTGCTGCCCTCTTCCGTCGTGCAGGAGCGTGTCGACGAGCTGGCCGAGCACATCGAGGAGACCACCGGCCGCAAGCCGGGCAAGAAGGCCAAGAAGGAGCTGAAGGAGCAGGCCGAGCACGAGCTGCTGCCGCGCGCCTTCACCAAGACCTCGGCCACGCAGGTGTGGATCGCGCCCGGGCAAGGGCTGCTGTTCGTCGACGCCGGCTCCAGCAGCCGCGCGGACGAAGTCATCACGCTGCTCATCCAGGCCAGCCCGGGCCTGAGCCTGCAACTCGTGCAGACCGCCGAGAGCCCCGCCGCCTGCATGGCCGCCTGGCTGCTGGACGGCGTGACGCCCGAGGGCTTCCAGATCGAGCGCGAGTGCGAGCTCAAGGGCAGCGACGACGAGAAGCCCGTCGTGCGCTACGCCCGCCATCCTCTGGACATCGACGAGGTGCGGGCCCACCTGACCAGCGGCAAGATGCCGACGCGCCTGGCGCTGAGTTGGAAGGACCGCGTCGCCTTCACGCTGACCGAAGGCTTCGCGATCAAGAAAATCAGCTTCCTGGACCTGGCCTTCGAGGGCAGGCCCGAGGCGAGCGGCGACGAGGCCTTCGATGCCGACGTGGCCCTGGCCACCGGCGAGCTGGGCGGGCTGATCCCGGCGCTGATCGAAGGCCTAGGCGGCGAGCATGACTTCGCCGCCGGCGGTGCGCCCGCCTCAGCGCCCGCACCCACTATCGCCTCTCTGCCGGCGAACGTGCCTGAGGACGCGCTCAGTGAGTCACCGCCCTGGTGACACCTCGGGTGTCGGATCGCTAGGGTAGCTTGGCGCAGCACCGGCAGGCACGCCACAACGGCGCCGTCAGCCGCGCAAGCTCTCGGCACGCTCCGCTAGATCAATATTCCCAGAAGATCCGCTGCAGCTCAGCGGTGGTCTGCGGCTTGGTCAGGGCCACGGCGGCCAGGATCTTGGCCTTCTGGGGGTTCAGGTCGTGGGCCACCACCCAGTCGTACTTGTCGTCGGGCTGTTCGGCGTTGCGCAGCACGATGCCGTCAGCCACGCGGCTGGAGCGGATGACCAGCACGCCCTTGCTGCGGATGGACTTGAGCTTGTCCACCGCGTAGTCGGGCACCGAGCCATTGCCCGTGCCGGCGTTGATGATGGCCTTGACGCCCGGCGTGGCCGCCGCGTCGTACAGCGCCATGTTCATGCTGCCAGAGCCGTAGACGATGGACACGTCCGGCAGCGCGTCGATGGTATCGATGTCGAACTCGGAGTTCGCGGTATGGCGCTTGGCCAGGCTGCGGAACCAGAAGGTCTTGCCCTCGACCACCATGCCCAGCGAACCCCATTGGCTGCCAAAGGCGCTGGTCTTGATGTTCACGCGCTTGGCTGTGTCACGGCCGGACAGGATGTCGTCGGCCATGGTGATCAGCACGCCCTTGCCCTTGGCGCTGGGCGAAGCCGCGACCACCACCGCGTTGTACAGGTTGAGCATGCCGTCGGCCGACATCGCGCTGCCCGGCCGCATCGAGCCGACCACCACGATGGGCTTGTCGCTCTTGATCACCAGGTTCAGGAAGAAGGCTGTCTCTTCCAGCGTGTCGGTGCCGTGGGTGACGACCACGCCGCCCACTTCCGGGTCCTTCAGCAGCGCGGAAACGCGCTTGCCCAGGGTCACCAGCTTGTCGTTGGTGAAGCTCTCGGAGGCGATCTGGAACGCTTGCTCGCCGCGCACGTTGGCCACACTGGCCAGTTCGGGCACACCGGCGATCAACTTGTCCACCGGCACCTTGGCAGCCTGGTACGTGGCGCTGTTCAGCGCCGAGGCGCCAGCACCGGCGATGGTGCCGCCGGTGGCGACGATCACCACGGTGGGTTTGGCGTTCTGGGCCAGCGCCGGCAGGCAGGCGAAGGCGCTGGCCGCCAACAGCGAGGTGCAGGCGGCGCGCAGGCCGAAGGTCATGGATTGCATGCGAGGTTTTCCTCTGGTTGTAAAGACCAGCGCGAGTAGATGCGAGAAACGGGCCAGCATGAATACCGATCCAGCATTCACGCTTTCAGAAGGCGCATGACTCTGGTGCATTGCCCGGGTCGGGCCGCGTGCAAAAGCGCTTCAATGTGGCGCCACCGCCAGCAGCTCGCCGTCGCACAGGGGGATGCCGCCACAGGCCCAGGGTCAGGGACACCGCTCGAATTCAAATCCTGCGTGGTCGACCGATTGAGCCCGGATCAGCAGCGGGGCAACAACGCGCGCATCGTCGTCTCTTCAGAACCCCATCTTCAGCGTCACCCGCACCGTGCGTGGCTCGGCCGGGTGGACGTGACGGTCGGCCACCGCCGCCGCCTCGCCGGGCAGTTGCGACTCGTAGAAGTACTCGATGTCGTTGAGCTTGCGGTCCATCAGGTTGAAGACGTCCACCGTCAGTTCGGCCTTGTCCCACAGCTTGCGGCTGAGTCGCAGGTTGGTCGTCAGTGACGATCGAGAGCGCACGCTGTTGTCCTCGATCAGCGAGCCCGAGCCGAGGTAGCGCCACTGCAGGCTGGCCGACCAGGGACCCAGCTCGCGCACGGTCACGGCGAGGGAGCCGACCTTGTCGACGGCGTTGGGGATGCGGTTGCCGGCCGCGTCGAAGTCCGCAAAGCGCGCATGCGTCCAGGCCAGGTCGGCGTCGATGAGCAGCCAGGGCGTGGGCACATAGCGGTTGTTCCACTCGACGCCATGGCGCTTGCTGGGCCGATTGGCCTCGGTGGCGCCGGCATCGCCCACGTAGACGAGCTCGGAGTCGAAGTCCAGCTTCCACAGCGCCACCGAGCTTTGCAGGCCCGGCACCCACTCCGTGCGCGCGCCCAGCTCCAGGCCGCGCGCCGCGACAAGACCTGGCACCTTGTCCACGGCGTCGCCGATCCTGGGGTCGACCGTGGCCGTCGTGCCGCGCGCGTCGTTGCTGTGGAAGCCCCGGCCGGCGTTGAAGAAGAACTCTGTCTTGGCCCAAGGCCCAGCAATCAGGGACAGCTTGGGCGACAACAGCTGGGCCGAGGCGCTGCCGGAGTTGGCTGAGTTGCTCAGGCTGTTGACCTTGAAACGCGCCTGGTCCGCTCGCAGGCCGACGACGCTGCGCAGCCAGGGTGTCAGCTCGACCGAGGTCTGGCCGTAGACGCCGAGCTGGGTCTCGCGCACGTCGTCATCGCGCGTCGTGCCGATGATGCGGCGCTCCACCGTGTCGTAGAGGCCGACGCGGATGCGGTCATGGCGCAGTTGCAGGCCGATCTCGCTGCGCGCCGGTAACTCACCCAGGCGGTGGTCAAACGCGTGGCTGGCGTTGACGCCGTAGACGCTGCGCTTGTCCTGCTGCGAGAACTGGTCGCCGTCATCGGGGCGCTCCAGTGCGTAGGTGAAGTTGGAGAAGAGCTTGAGCCGGTAGTTGATCGCATAGGCCGCGACGTTCGTGGTCTCAGTGCCGGTGTTGCGATGCCATTCGCCGGACAGGCTGGTGCGGCGCGTCTCGCCGCCGTCGCTGGTGTCCACCGCATCGAAGCGGCCGAAGGCTTGGCCGTTGAATGTGCCGGCGTCGATGAGGCGCTCGGGCACCTGGTCGGTCGACTGCCACTTAGCGTCGTAGACCATCACACTGGCACTCCAGCCCTCAAGCCGCGTCCCGCCGGACAGCGTGACCACGCCGTTGCTCTTGCGCAGGCGCTCGGGCAGCTTCCAGGGCCCGTCGTTTTGCTGAACCTCGACCGCGCCGAGCAGATTCAGCCCGCCGCTTTCCCCTCCACCAAGGGCCGTGGAGCCGGCGCCGACAAAGCGCTGGAACTGGCGTTGGCCCAGCGTCAGCGCGGCAAAGCTCTCGTCCAGCGTGCTGCGATAGGCGATGTCGGCCGAGCCAGCGGCGGCGAAGTTGCCGTTCTTCGCGAAGTACGGGCCCTTGCGGTACTCGATGCGGTCGACCAGTTCGGGGATGAGGAAGTTCAGATCCGAATAGCCCTGGCCATGGCCGTTGGTGGGCATGTTGACGGGCAGGCCGTTGACGCTGGTGGCGAAGTCGGTGCCGTGGTCGAGATTGAAGCCGCGCAGAAAGTATTGGTTGGCTTTGCCGTCGCCCGAGTGCTGCGTGACGATGAGGCCGGGCACGAACTCCAGCACCTCGCCCGGGCGAAGCGCGGGCCGGCTCTTCAGCAGTTCGGCGCGGATCGTGCCTTGCGAAGCTGCGTCGGCGCTGCCGATGGCGTTGTCGTAATGGCGGCCTGCCACCTCGACCTTGTCGAGCACGGCGGTGGCGACGACGAGGGGCACGTCAGCCTGAGCTCGGGCTGCGCAAGCAGCGATCAGGCAGGCGGCAGCGGCCAGCAGCGTCGACTGGAAGCGATTCTTGGGCATGGGAAATCTCGGGGAACCGGGGCCTGCGGACACGCGCAGGGGCCACCCGTCACAGTTGGACAGGCGGAAATCAGGAGGCGTTCAGCTGCGCTCAGCCCCGAGGCGGCGTCAGCGGCGGCGCGACAACGCGGTCGCGCCAGGTCAGGCCCGCCAGGACGGGGCGACCACTGCCATCGCCCGCCGGCAGCGCCAAGGCGGCAGGCAGCCAGGCCAGGAAGGCGGTCGCGCCGCCCTGCTGGGAGTCGCCTGCGGGGTCGCCGACCTCAAGCACATCGGCCTGGTCTTGCGAGTGCTTGTGGAACACGCCGCCATGCGCGTGCAGCTCCGCAGCCGGCCCCTTGCTCGCCACCCAGCTGAGCCTGGCCCCCTGCAGACGCGGGTCCTGGGCGGCATGCAGATGGTCCAGCAGCGCCCGCAACGCAGACGGCGACGGCGCTGCCCGCGCGGCACCGGTGTGCACATGACGATGGCCCTGCACACCAGCCATCAGCTGCGCCACGCTCTGCAGCGGCAGCACGACGAGCAGCAGCATCAGGATGCCGGTGCGAGTTCGTTGCAGCAGGGATGACAGGATGGGGGGCACGGGCGCGGGGATGAAGAACAGCGGATCTTCGGTGGCAAGGATTGCCTGCGTATGACAGTCCCTACGCGCTCAGGCGGCCGACGGATTCGCCGCTCCTAGCCCCAGCTCGTGAACGGGCTCACTGCCAGGTTGGCGTTGACATAGCGGCCGTCGCCCGTGACCTCGGCGCCCAGCCATGAAGGCGATGCGAAAGCCTGGCCCTCAGCGTCAAGTTCAATCTCCGCCACCACGAGACCGGCATTGGCGCCCAGGAACTCGTCGACCTCCCAGGTCATGCCCTCGTGCGGGCACAGGTGGCGGATCTTCTCGACGACGGGGCCGTCGCACAGTGCCAGCAGCGCCCGGGCGTCCGCCAGCGGCACTTCGTACTCGAACTCTGCGCGCGTGGCGCCGTGCGTGGCGCCCTTGATTGTCAGGAAAGCCTGCTTGCCCGCGATGCGTACGCGCACCGTGCGGGCCGGGTCGCGGCTGAGGTAGCCCTGGCTGAAACGCGTCTGGCTTGAGGCCTGCTCGCGCCAGCCGTCGCCCGTGACGAGAAACTTTCGTTCGATCTCAATGCCCATGATCTGCAGCCTTGGCTGCGGCTTCGCGCAGCTTGTCCTTCTTGCTCTTGCGCGTCGTGCTCTTGATGCCGCCCGCGGCCTGCGCCTCGCTGGCCACGGCCTCGGGCTCGAAGCCGGCGAGCCGCTCGCGCGGCACGCGCTGGCCCTGGCGCTTTTCAATGAGGCGGAAATGGCTCTCGGCGTTGTCCGGGCTGTCCGCGCAAATGAAGCTGATGGCCAAGCCCTCAGCGCCCGCGCGGCCGGTGCGGCCGATGCGGTGGGTGTAGTCGGCGGCGGAGCGCGGCAGCTCGTAGTTGACGACGGCGTCCAGCGCGTCGATGTGCAGACCGCGCGCGGCCACGTCGGTGGCCACCAGCACCTTGACGCTGCCGGCCTTCAACGCCGCCAGCACATCGCTGCGTGCACCCTGGCTGAGCTCGCCATGCAACGCGCCGGCCTTGAAGCCATGGGCAAAGAGCTTGTCAGACACCAGCTCGGCCGCGTAGCGGCTGGCCACGAAGACCAGCGCGCGTTCCCAGCCCTCGTCCTTCAGCAACTGCCGCAGCGCGGGCAGGCGCTGGGCGCGGTCGAGCTGAAAGGCGCGCTGCGTGATCTGCGGTGGCGCCTCCTCGATCTCGATACGGACAGGGTCGCGCAGCAGCTGCTCGGCCAAGGCCTGCACGGACGGCGGGAAGGTGGCGGAGAACAGCAGCGACTGACGCTGCGCGGGCAGCAAGCTGAGCACACGCTGAAGCTCTTCCGCAAAGCCCTGGCCCAGCAGGCGGTCGGCCTCGTCGAGCACCAGGCATTGCACGCCGGCCAGCGTCAGGCCGTTGTGGTCCAGCAGGTCGAGCAGGCGGCCGGGCGTGGCCACCATCACGTCGCAGCCGCCGCGCAGCGCCATCAGCTGCGGGTTGATGGACACGCCGCCAAAGGCCAGCGCGATCTTGGGGCGGTGCAGCAACCTGGCCGCGATCTCGCGCAGGAACTCCGCGGTCTGTGCCGCCAGCTCACGCGTGGGCGCCAGCACCAGTGCACGCGGGCCGGGTCGCGGCGGTGAGGCGACCAACCGCTGCAGCAGCGGCAGCGCGAAGGCGGCCGTCTTGCCCGAGCCGGTCTGGGCCAGGGCGAGCACATCGCGGCCCGCCAGCACGGGAGGCAGGGCCGCCGCCTGGACGGCGGTGGGAGCGTGGTAGCCCTGTTCGCGCACGGCGCGCAGCAGGGCGGGCGTGAGGCCCAGGGTTGAAAAAGACATGCGCGATTGTCGCGGCAGCGCTCGGCACGCCGCCGAGTGACGCAGCCGTGTGGTCAGGGCGCCGTGGTGAAGGACCACACAAGGTGCAGCGGCGTCGCGCCCACGCTGCCGTCAAACTCGACGCGGTAGGTCGTGCCGGCGGCCAGGGGCGCGTGAGGCACGAGTGCCGCCTCACTCGCCGTCAGGAGGTCGTTCCTGTCGTTGGCGCCGGTCAGTGCCGTGGCTTCGACGGATGCGCCGTCGCTCGCGTTAGACAAGACGAAGCGCGTGACCTGCACCGCTGCCGCCGCATGCAGCGTGATGGGATAGCCCTCGACAAGACCGGCAGCCAGCGGCTTCATGTCGGACGAGTGCATCCGCGCTGGCAGGCCCGTTGCGCCGTCGCGTGGCCACACGGCCCAGAGGTTGGGGTCCGGCAAGGCCGCGCCGGCCAACACAGTCGTGTCCACCACCAGGGCCCGCCGCCGACCGCCCGCTTCGGCCGAGTAGCCCAGGCCCACGTGCTGCATGCGCGCGTCGAGCAGGACGATGCGCCCGTAGAGATTGTTCAACATGTCGTTGGCGTAGGCCCAGGGCTCGGGCTCAGCGCCGGCCGCTGCGGTGTACGCCATGACGATCTCAGTGCGCTGACGCAGCCCCGGTGATTCGGTCGAGACGACGCCCGCAGCGGTCAGCCGTTGGGCAAGATCGGTGCCGGTGAAGCAAAGCCGAGCTGGTGACTCGGTCACGCCGGTATCGTCGTTGACGATGACATAGCGGGCGTGGGCCTGCGCCGTGCCGTCAAGAGCGGGCAGGCGCGTCAGCTGCGGCAGGCCCAATGCGAGGCGCGTCAGGTTGATCAGCGCGAACGCGCCCGAACGGGGCTGGGTCAGATCTTCTGGCGTGCAGACCACGCTGCTGCCAGGCGCTGGCTCGGGCGTGGTGCCTGCCGCAGGAGGCGGCACGGCGGGCGCCGCGCCCGATGCCGCAGGGGATGGCGCCGGCGAAGGAGCAGGCGCAGCGGGCGCAGGCGACGATCCGACAGCGCCAGACGTGCCGGAAGCTCCTCCGCCACCCCCACCGCCACACGCGGTCAAGGCCATCGCCAAAAGCAGAGCCGCAGAGCTCCGCGCATGCTGGCGGGTGTAAGACATGGACGGCTCCTGATCCCGGTGGACACCGGCCAAGTGCCGGTGTCACGATTGGAAAAGGCACTCCGTCGGGCCACCATCGGCCAAGGCAGGAGCGCGCCGTAGGACGCGATCCGCCCCCTTGTCGGACAGTTAGAACAAGGCTTGCTGGTCGCCCGCGAGCTGGCCCGCGGCACGCGCCTCGATGAGCAGCAACTGCCGTTTGGTTTCGATGCCGCCGGGCGCCGAGAAGCCTGTCGGCGCACCGCCAGCACCCATCACGCGGTGGCAGGGCACGATGGGGGCAAAGGGGTTGTGGCCCTCGGCGCGGCCGACGGCGCGGGCCGCACCTGGCTCGCCCAGCGCGGTCGCGATCTCGCCATAAGTGCGCGTCTGGCCGACAGGGATCTGGCGCGTCAGCCACAGCGCCTGGCGGTCGAACTCGGGTACGGCGCGGTCGTCCAGCTTGACGGCCAGCAGCTCGCGGTGGTCGGCCGTCTCGCCGGCCAGCAGGCGCTGGATCAGCAGGATGGCCTCGCGCACCGGCGCTGGCGGCTCGGCCTCGATGGCGTCGTCGAAGCGGTGGCGCATCAAGGCCCGCAGCGCATCGACATCGGCGGCCGGCAGTTGCGAGCCGATCAGGCCTTCGCTCGCGTCGCCCCGCCACGCGACGGCGCAACGGCCCAGTGCGGTGGTGAAGACTGCGAACTGCGACTTCACGCCACGCCCTGCCCCAGCCGCGCCGCCGTCGCACGCGCGGCCACCTCACGCGGCGCCAGGGTCTTCAGCCGGTGGTCGCTCCAGACCTGGCGCCAGCGCCGCGCGCCCGGGGTGCCGTTCCACAGGCCCAGCGCGTGGCGCATGGCGTAGGTCCAAGAGCGCCCTCCGGCGTGCACGCGTTCGAGGTAGTCCAGCCAGGCGTCTTCCACCTGCTCGCGCGACGCAGCCGGGTCGGGCTGGCCGAAGAAGCGCGAATCCCACTGCGCCATGCTCCAGGGCTCGTGATAGGCCTCGCGGCCGACCATGACGCCATCCAGATGGGCGAGCTGGCCGGCAATCTCGTCCGGCGTCTTCAGGCCGCCATTGATGGCGATGGTGAGCTGCGGGAACTCGCGCTTGAGCTGCGCCACCAGCTCGTAGCGCAGCGGCGGGATCTCGCGGTTCTCCTTGGGGCTCAAGCCCTGCAGCCAGGCATTGCGGGCATGGACGATGAAGACCTCGCAGCCGGCCTCGGCGACGGTGCCGACGAAGTCGCGCACGAAGTCGTAGCTCTCGTTCCTGTCGATGCCGATGCGGTGCTTGACGGTCACCGGCAGCGAAGTCGCATCGTGCATGGCCTTCACGCAGTCGGCCACGAGCTGCGGCTCGGCCATCAGGCAGGCCCCGAAGGCGCCTTTCTGCACCCGCTCGCTCGGGCAGCCGCAGTTCAGGTTGACCTCGTCATAGCCCCAGCGCTCGGCCAGCTTCGCGCAGGCCGCCAGGTCGGCCGGCTCGCTGCCGCCGAGCTGCAGCGCGACCGGGTGCTCCTCGGCGTTGAAGTCCAGGTGGC
>Ga0307515_10022989_pt1 | contig 10959 bp, 17 predicted proteins | sample 17_EM_MG_FD_194513 | JGI IMG/M metagenome (GOLD analysis project Ga0307515, IMG submission 194513) | Populus trichocarpa ectomycorrhiza microbial communities from riparian zone in the Pacific Northwest, United States - 17_EM | ecosystem: Host-associated > Plants > Roots > Unclassified | place...
TTGGTAACCAATTTTAGACCTTAGTTTCAACCACTTTTTGCACACTTTTACACTTTAATCGGCTTTTGCACTTTTCGAAAAAAACCTGTTTTGCTGATGTGTTGATGCGTGGTGGTTACAGAATAACTTGAGACTTGAGCAGACGTTCCTGACTGTTGACAGGCTTCAGAACGACGTCTGGGCTCCTGTTAGATCCGATTCTCACCCGTCCACGAAGTTTGAGTGGTTGAGGACCAACGGCTTTGCCGGACATAGCACGGTTAACATCACATGGTGAGTTGTTTATCCTTCTTCATTCTAGTATTTGTGTAAATTTTTCAATTCGTGTAGGGTCATCGAACCAGGTACTCCTGCGGGTACCTATAGGTTCTCGTACTTCGGAGATGCAAGGCCATTGATCGGGAACATCACACCCTTCGTCGGAAGGACGAACAGCTTCACTGTCTCCTAATGCCAGGCAACGGAAAAGTAGCACTGGGTTCTCACTCATTAATGGCTGCACGTACTTTTGCCAGATTAAAGACACCGAGCGTTTGTTCCTACGGTTATACCAATGATACCCTTCAACTTTCTCCTGGGGACCTCGCAAAGATATGTGACCCGCAACCAGTCAGGTAACATTGGAGCCGACACGACGGAACCCGATCCCGGTAGCAAATCACCCCAACACAAACGAATTCAACTAGTAAGATTTCACTCCATCACGATCGAGTCTCGTGGTGTGGTGTGCCCCTGGAATGTGAGATCTTCATTTCTTCCGTCACCGGTTATCGTCAGTCCAGATCTGCGTGCAGAGATATGGATCGAGAAGGGGGGGGTCATATGCTCACGAGGGCGGTTTGAAATACGTTTTGCATCGTGGGTGTTAGGCGATAGCGTGTGTTGAATGCCAGAGGACTGCGCCATGCGGTCGAGATACCCTTATCTCTTTAGATCTAGGGACGCGTGAATCGGGAGTGGGTGGTACAGATCGGGCTGCAATTGGATTTCGGCCAGGGCATCGTGCGGTCGAGTGCGGTTGTTTTTTGTTGTGCCTTCAGGGCGTGGGTGGGCCTGGACTTTGCCTCCGCCCGGGGTTGGATCGAGCCAATGGTGAAGGGGCAATGGGGGGTTCGTGTTTATTCGACTCGTAACCCTGTCGCCGTTCTCAATGTTATCTATACTATGCTATCCAGGACCTCTCAGGCCGACCGTCACCATGTGCCACGCAACCTTGACTTCGACATTTTGGGTTTACACAGCATGATTCCTCATTGGGATGTGTCGTGTGCCGTCATAGTCACTATCATAGCTGGGCGTATTTCTGTGGTTTGTCAGGGTTTCAACGGAGGACGTTCCTCGGGTTCGGACGGTGACGATGCCATCGAAGTCGGTTCCCTTCCAACTCTAGCCCGGTATATTCTCCTGTGGTGGCCTGGCAATCGGTCGATCCCACACAGGGATGGCGTCTGGTTGGAAAGCCTAGGGAGCACACAACACGCGGCTCGGGCTACCGTCCCTGTGTTCGACCCTGGACGTGCAAACAGTTGCTTCCTCCGTATCTGCACAACGAAGGAACAAGAGCCTTTCGTCGCCTACACGGAAACCAGTTGATTAACCGGTTTACCTCAAGTCTTAGCCCTGCGTTTGCGGCCTGGCTAAGTTTATAAGCGTTCCCGCGCCGGCAATCCACACCAGTCCCCCCCTCGAGGTTTGCGCGCTCTCCCCCATTCCTACTGAACGTTGATTAATTAAAGTCGTTTCCCCGTTTCCTCGTGTCCTGACTTGGTAAGTGGTAACTTGGACGTGATTGTTGGTAAGAACACTGTTCAACTTCTCAGTCTCGAGTTCTGGAAGAAGGATCTCATGAGTCCTGGATTGATCGAAGAGCAAGCGATATTCATAACCTACAACTTCTCTAATACACTGCCATATGTCCCCTCTCTGGCCATGCAGTTGAGCCCTTTAAACGTGCAGGTTTTGATTGGGTAATAGTGTATCCACCGGCTGCCTGCCGTGGTCACATCGCGAGGGAATGTTAGGTGTTGGTACTCACCGGCACAAATCAAAGGCGGATTTCCATGAATGGTTCCGCGCGATGTTAGCCAACACTCCCTGACAAATAAGGTTCTGGAGACTTGGACAGACCCTTACGTTCGGCCGACATAACCCGACCGTAGAATATTTGGATACTGTGTGCTCTGGTGCCATATAGGTTAAATCGATTACCGAGAAGTCGCCTTTCTTGGCTTACCACCTTACTCACCCTTGCCGACTATCTTGTGAACGACCGGTGGTTTGAGCGTTCTGCGCATTTGAGCCGATGTTAGAGCGAGAGGCGAGCTCGTACACCCCGGAGCCCACGTCCGACAGGTATGAGGTGATATAATGGCTAGTGACTCGATATGACTCGAAACCTACTGCGTGATCAAAGGCGGTAAGCTGGGTCACAATACCCCTCATAGGACTTTGGGCGCGTGGGGGGCCCGTTTGGCCGCGTAGTTCGTACGTTATTCAACAACGAACGTCCGGGTAAGATGACGCTCGTTTACAAAGGAGCGTAGCCTGTTCATGATGTAACTTGGTAACACATTCACCCGCTATCCGCGGAAAGTACGAACCCAATACTCACCTAGGGGTGTTCCTTAGGTGGACGTGCCCAGTCGCGTCGGGGGTGACCGGCCGATAGAAATTGACGTTTATGCCAGCTAGTCGCTGGAAAATTCATAGTTCAACTGCCTGTCCGCTGACGCGCAACCCTCTGCGTAGTTCGAAGTTCGCTAGCTCTTGCCAGCTGATCCAGCTTCCGAGACGTGGAAGTTGTCCGGAAATCTTTTATCGGGCCCCCAGGGCGGTTGTTCACCGAAAAATATACCCTTGGACCTCTGGTGCGCTGCCGGAGTATCGGACCCGCCTGTGCGCTTGAGCGGCCAAAGTAGGAGAAAATGGGCCTGCGGTGTCGCCGGAACTCAAAATTCCTAAGAAGGGATAGTTGAAAGTATGAGAAAAAAATTTGACCCAGGTTGGCAAGAGTGAGGAGATGATCCGTGGGTTATTTGGTTGTGAGTGGTACACCGACCCAGGCCCAACCTCGGGATTCTCGGACCCCAGGCCCTAGGCCTCAGGCTACAGCGTTGCTGTGAACGATTCGAAGGAGAGATCCCTACCCTTTACCACACCTGTGCAAGGTACGTATGGATCTACCTGAGCGCGCGAGGCGTTGACGGTGGCGGTGGTGATCGGAGCGAAGCAACCATGAGCATAGCCGCGAGCCTCATTCCTACCGACCAATTTTTTCCTTCCCGTCGATGCGCCTCTTTCGGTGAGGCTGCGCGGTATCGCAGCCAATTCCAACCCTGGGATTCGCGTATATAAGTAGGACGGTTTTGCGGCCTAACATCCCTTCCTCACCTACTCTTACGCCTTCTTACGCCTTCGACCACATCCCCATCCTCTCTACCCAAGTCTCTGTGGTAGACATTTGAATGTCCCAACGGAAACGGGTTCACTTTGTCGATCCTGTCACCAACGATGTATTTTTCCCAGATATGCTGAACCCACCTGCATTACCCCCAACTCCCTCTCCCACCTTCTCTACCTCCTCTCTCCCATCTTCTCCGCTACTATCCACCCCCGGCTCCTCCCGCTCCCGCTATATCCCGTTGCCGCATCTTGCAACTTACGGTGCGATTCAACACGTTCATCCCGCGGTATCGTACAATGGTCGGGTCCCGTCCTTGTACTTCGATATCACTGTGGCCCCTTCCCAGCTGGCGGATCCCGTCCCCCAGAAACCCAGCAAGGGAGGGTGGTACTCCAAGGGTTCCCGTTCCTCGGCCCAACAATCTCCGTTGACGGGACGCTCGGCTTCTCCAGTCCGCTTCGAGCTCTCGCTCCTGGACGAGTCGGTGACATACCCCCACATGAACTCAATCACCCTCTTCTCGGACCTGCTCCCGTGGTCCACTCGCGTAGAGGCTGCGACGCCCGACGGTGTGGTCACGATCTTCGACGTGTTGCAGACCTTGCACACTTTCCTCCGTATCCCCATTTCCAAGTCCGAGTGGAACAGCCTGTCCGCGAATACACAGGGCACAGTATCGGCCGCGTTCTACCGCAGGCTGGGTGGGATTCGGGATCATCCTATGCGAGAGAAACAGCTCAGCAAGGGCATCAGGAGGTTGGATTTCCTGCTTGGGAACACCAAGTTACTGGGGATTTCCGCCGTCCCTGACAAGCCCGGTGTTTTCACCTTGCACTGGAGGGGTGGCACTTGAGCGTGTCGACGAGTTGATGAGATGGATGATGATACCCTTCTGATTTCCTGATACGCTCCTTTTCTTATGATTGAGTTACGATTACCGACCTTTTGCTTTGAGGTGGCGGAGTTTCGTGGATTGCATTTTTGTTTTCTGCTCTTTGCGCCCGTGCTGTTGTTGTTTTGCCCCGCAAATGTGTGGACTATACCCCAGCCTCGTTTTCCCATTCCCATCGTTTTTACGACTTAGCATGTATCACCGCATCTGTGCATCATATCATGTAGAAGTAGATGTAATTGCATTCCAGAGACTTTCTCACCGTGGATTGATTTTGAGCGCGTTGCGCACTTGCTTGTTCGCATCATTTTGATCACTGGGCTGACCCGAGGGAACAGCACGCTCTGAGCGCGCCTTTCGCGGATACCTGCAACTCGCAGAATACCCTCGCGCTGAGAAGCTGTTCGGATGTCCTCCCACCCATTTCAGGTCGATGAGGTGTTCCGAATTATCGTCGAGCAACTGGTCGCGCTCAAACCTAGAAGCGCCCTCTCACTCGCTTTGTGCTGCAAATCCCTCACGGACGTATCGCTCAGTGTCTTGTGGGAACGGCAAAAGAGGTTGAGCACCCTTATCAAAGTTCTACCACCGGATGCTTGGGCGTATCGAGAAACGGACAGTCCCGCAGGAGAGCTTGTAAGTCACCTTCGTTTCCCCAGGTCACTCTGTGCTCAGTGCTCAGTCCTCCGTGCTGTAGACGATCTTGCGGAATATCTCGCCGCAAGAATGGGAGAATTTGAGGAAATACGCGTCGTGGATGCGAGAACTCAAATTCCTCGAGGGTGAAGACGATATCTCTAAATATGTTTTCGACACCATCTTCCGGGGTCCATACTCGGAACCCCTCTGTCCAAGAATCCTCAAGTTATCTTGGACCGTCGACGCAGTATTTGGGAGTGACTTTGCACCCTTCCTCTCCCCACAACTACGGGACGTCCATTTGGAATCGCGCCCAGGAACCAGGTTTCCGTTCCCTCACGTCATATCAGCACTTCCGATATCGTCTCTCAAATCCCTTCACTTATCTGTCATCGGGGATGAACCGGTCAGAGAGGCAATTACCTCCATGTTTGAGACCTACAGCAAGAGTCTGATGACGCTGGAGGTTTCTCGCATGGACCAGTTGCGGGACGTCTCCTGGTCCCGTATTATGGCCCTCCCTCACCTCCGCGTCTTGAAAACAGATCAGTGGCCACCTACCACGTTTCCCTCAAACCTTCCTGCGTTATTCCCCTCCCTCAGAAACATCTCCCTCCATGGTCCTCTAGCATCCGGATGGATCCACTTTTTGGCGGAGGGTAGCGCACAGGGGGTTTCCCATGGCACCGGATCCAAACCACGTATTGTGGCACCACACCTAGTCCAGCTGTACTGCGACTACGGCGTGGAACTCGGCGGTACACTCGCCTCCTGCTTGGGGGTATTTCGGAGTCTATCCTCGCTTGTTCTCGGAGGCAGTTCTCCCTGTTCAAGAAGGCCCTGTGCGTTCCGTCTGACGGATGAAGACGTCAGTCGACTCGCCATAGAGTTGCCAGGGTTAAGGAAGCTCTTCCTCGGGGTCCCCTGCGCATATGGCACCTGTAGGACGACAGTAAACTCCTTACTAGCCTTGTCGGTATATTGCAAGGGACTTCATGAGCTGTGCATTCACTTCAACACGCGCAATTTCGCATGGGATATGAAGAACTCCCTCCGCAACCCTCTTCGTCGTATTCCGCATCCCCCTTCGAGGTGTCCGTTGGCTGTGTTGGATGTCGGTCTGACCCCCTTAACCGCGGAGGCGTTGGGCAAGGACGTGTTCCCCACCCTCGCAGGGTTGGTGGATATATTCCCAAGGTTACAGAAAATCTCTCATACAACTTCGGGTTGGCGGCGGTTGAACGCGCAGATACCCAGTTTCCAGGAGATGCGAAGGTCGCTTCCGGCGGTGTTCGCCCAATGAACCTGTGGTAACCATCAGTCACCCCCTTCACCTTGACGCACGCCTCATTTATCTGTTAAAGGTTCAGCGCCCCGCCAAGTCAGAAACCGAGAAGCTGAACTTGTTTTCTTTCATAAATTTGAGTACATTGTGTATTCATGGAAGTTAATGGAATTGTTTTTTCTGCTTGCTGAGATAGCACTCTCCGTCCCATCAAGATGGGGCTACGCGACTCCGCCGAGGTAGACCACACTATCTATTCATTTGCCCTCACCGCGGAGTCGAGTGAAAGGGGCCAGGGAGCTGGTGACAACTACGTGGTTGATGGTCACGTCAGGAGGTCAACGGCGATGCATATGTTGCACAGCAATCACAAATTCACAATCATTCTTCCATCGTGTCTTCATTGTCTGAGGGGCGTGTCTGTCTTCCCGCTATCTTCGCTCCTACAAAACAGTAAGTCATCCGTGACCAGTGAAGATGTCAGAACGGACCTCCACTCTCGGAAAGAGGTTTGGCGTGTTCCTTGAGCCATTCTTCAGATTCCCATACTAGGTAGGCCAAACGGATCAGGTTGGAATATCGAAGATCGCATAAACTTGGACAAACCGGCTCTGTTGCCCAGACCTTGAACGGGGGCCTTAGTATGGCGCGCCAGGTTAACCTTCAGGACCTTCCCATGTACCTCGTTCAGATCCATGTTGTCGATCGCGTCCTGGGCATCCTCTGGCGAGCCGAACGTAACGAACCCGAATCCACGGTGTCTAGCACCTGGAAGACAGTAGGTTGAGTGTTGTCTGAGGAAGGAGGCGGCTGGAAGTTGGGCGTACTTGTTTGTTGTGAAGGATTTGTTGGTGCGGTGGGCAGCTGGACTTCGATGATGTCCCCTACGGGGATCACGTGTCAGTCCTGGAGCATAACGCGTGCAGAAGTTCTGGTACCAAACGTTGAGAAGGCAGCCATGAGTGCAGCCTCGTCTACATCGTCGCCGACACCCCCAACGAAGACGGTTCGTTTCGTTTTTGTGCCTTCTTCCATGTGGCCGAAAGGAGGCTAGTAGCGGTCGTGAGAACGTTTTTACATTTACGGATCATCTTTTCGCCAACGACGACGATGGGCCCGAAGGCGACACCAACTCCCAGCAAGCAGAGCAAACGATTCAAGAAGAAGCCTCCCCCCAAACCTCCGTTGTCTGTTCCAGACCAACTCAAGCGGCTGTTCACCTCGTTGTGCGCCCAGATTGATGGAGGTCATTTCAAGAACGCCATCAGAACATGCGATAAGAGTGCGTTCAATCCGGGTCGCCGTTCAACTTTCATTTTGCTTATTGTAAATGCAAGTTCTGAGACTAGAACCGACCGACAAGGATGCGCTGCAAACAAAGTTGTTTTTACTGCTTCAAACGGAGCAATATTCAGCCGCTTTGACCCTCGCGGATTCGGCTGAACACGCGTTCGAGTTCGGAAGAGCGTACTCTCTGTATCGTCTGCATCGAGAACACGAGGCTGCTGCCGTGTTGGATGGGATCAAGTCTGCTACGGGTTCGAACCGGGGTGTGAACCACCTGGAGGCACAGTTGGTGTGTATCATCACCGTACCTTCCCTCGTCCACATTTTCTTTATCTCCGAACTTCATTTCACAGAACTACAGACAAGGCTCCTATCAGACTGCATTCGATCTGTATAATGACCTCCTGGACTCGGCTGAAACGGTACGCCTTGACACTTTCCATTCAGCCCACTCGTTTGAGATTCACCCCAAGCACGTCCATAGCAATCCGATGAGCAAGCGGACATTCTCACCAACCTCGAAGCGGCCCAAAAACACCTGGAATTTGTCAACACCGGTTATCTGCACGCTTTAGGCGCGCTCCCAGCATCGTTGATCAATGGTTTGGAGAGCAACCCTCCCCCAGCGTTGCCAACGGCCGGCTCTAGTATAATCCCCACAATGGCCACGACCGAAGGGGATGCCGGGTCGAAGCTGCCTGTCAAATCTGTCCGAAAGAAGCGCGTCCCCAAGGGGGTTATCCCCGGTGTTACACCACCACCGGATCCTGAAAGATGGTTAAAGAAGAGCGAACGCACAAATGCGTTCATTCAATTGGGAAAGAAGCGAAAGACTGGCGGGGGCGGCGCCACTCAGGGCGTTGTAGAATCCATGAGTTCTCCTTTAACTCAATCAGGAAAGACTGGAGGGGGTGGCAAAGGAAAGAAAAAGAAGTAGTTTCAGTTGTGAGTGCGCGCATACCGTGATTTCATTCATGAAATTCAAATTCAGTATGTCCGAAAGCGCATTTGACACCGTTTTATCAGATTGAAAGAGCTTTCTTTGACCTTTATCTCGCCCGAATAAAATACCCGAGACCTCGTGCGCCACTGAGAACGCGAGCTAGGTCGGTTTGACCAGGAACGGGGTTCGCATCGCGGTATGGCTCGGGTTTCTTATGACACATAATTTCGTCAATCACCACGAGCCCATGCATCGTGTTCAGGACTGACCGTCCACAATCACGGTGGATTGTGATAATTTCAACGACCTAAGTCCCGACCTGCTGCGTGGGTGGGCCTCCGTCCTCGTGCGCCCCTCCTGATCCACATTGACGGCGCCATGTGCCCAATTCAATCGCGGTGGCCGTCTTTCAGAAAAAAACTCCTTTTCATCGTGACACTTCATCTTACTGCGCGTGAAATCACGACAGACCAGACTTTACGTGGCCCCCTTTCATGTGCTGCAACGTGTTTGCCTCCTGGTTTCACACCCGTTTTTCTTTAAATGAAGGATCATCTTCCTCGAGTTCGCCCAGTACTTAAGCTACCCTCATCAGCCATGGAACCAGCCACCGCTACAACCACCACCTCCAACGCTTCTAACGACTTTCCCAACGACCAATCTCCTACTAGCAAAATGTCCACCATCAAGGGTGTTGTTATCCTCGCCAGGAACGGTGACCGCTTGGAATGTTACCAGGACCCCAAGACCTACAAGTACGGGCCAACCGAGAGCACCCCCTTTGGCGAGGTACGGATACCTACCCGGCATTTCTGTTTCGCTGCCTCTCTCTGATGTGTTCGTTTAGCTTCAATCCCACAAGTTGGGAACTCTCCTCCGCGACACCTACCTCACTGGTACCAGTGACACCAAGATCCCCAAGATCTCCACCGAACTCGTTAACCTCAAGCAGGTTCACGTCCGAGTGAAGACCGGTAGTGAGGGCACCGCTGTGTTCGATTCTGCCACTGCTTTGCTTCAGGGTCTCTTCCCGCCCAACACCAAGAACCGCGAGCAGCTCGCTGATGGTACCGTCGTCGTCGCTCCCTTGGGCGGTTACCAGTACATCCCCGGTAAATACGCGCTCGCCGATGTTTCCTTCTTTGTCTCCGTTGCTCATCTTTCATTTTCCCCACAGTCGAGACCGTTGAGCCTAACAACGATCTCTCTTTGGAGAGCTGGACCAGCTGCCCTGTAAGTAAACGCCTCCGATCGGAAATTAAATGAGCGCGTCGCACTAACTCGGAGTCTATAGGCTTTCGAGAAACATATTGAGAAGGTCTACAACTCGGACGAATTCAAGAAGAAGGCCGAGGGGGCCAAGCACTTCTTGACCAAGCTTAAGGACTTCACTTTCGGTCGTCCTACTACCTTGGAGAATATGGTAAGTCTTCCCTCCGCGACTGCAGCGTCTAAACTCGGTATCTGATTGCGGCTTATCGATCAGTGGAATATCTACGACTACGTCAACACCCAGTTGACCCACAACAAGACCTACGCCTACCGTCTCCCTCCGACCTACATCAATCAGATCCGAGAGTTGGTCAACTGGCGCGAGGACAAGATCTTCTCCGACTCCGACATGAGCGGAATTGGTAACGGTACGTGTCCGGCAGACCCGCTGTCTCGAGAGTTTTCTGATTCATTTCCTCGTAGTCGCTGGACGCACCACCGTGCACTCCGTCCTCACTGCTTTGGAGCGCATCTCCTTCGACGGGGACCCCCTCCAGGTCTTGCTCATCCAGACCACCTACCAGCCCATCATCTCGTTCTTCCACATGACCGAGATCGCGAAGAACTACCCCAGGCTCAAGGGTTTGCCCGATTACGCTTCCGCCGTCGCTATTGAAATCCGTGCTGGTCCCGCTCCGGACCAGAGGGACTTCGTCCGCGTCAAGTTCAAGAACGGTACCCTCACCGATGACTTTGAGACTTTGAGCGTCTTTGGTCACCGCGGTGATATCCCCCTCACCGAGTTCATCTACCGTCTCGAGGTTCGTTTCGTGATTCCTATTCCTAAGTGTTCCATTGTATTAATTGCGCATTCGCTTTCAGAACTCCGTCATCGACTCTCCTTACGAATGGGGCAAGGTCTGTGGTAACAACATGTACCGTAAAGGCGCTGTCTTCGAGGAGCCAGGCTTCATCCCCGAGATGGGCATCAAGACCATCGGTGATGAGTTGGCCCATCCCAGCTTCGACCTCCTCTTTGGTTTCATCCTCGCCGTTACCATGCTCTTCTCCATCTACACCATCGGCACTTTCATCAAGACCAAGATCCAAGCCCGCAAGCGCATCCAACTCCCGATCACTGCCCAAGAGGTACAGGAGGGTTCGAACCTATTACCTACCCAACCTCACAAGATAGCCGTGACTGATTATCGGTCTGTTGCAGGCAGGAGGTATTGAAGTCGCCGACATCATGACCAACAAGGGCCCTCAGCGCGTTCGCATCACGAAGTTCTCTGACG
>Ga0307515_10022990_pt1 | contig 10959 bp, 2 predicted proteins | sample 17_EM_MG_FD_194513 | JGI IMG/M metagenome (GOLD analysis project Ga0307515, IMG submission 194513) | Populus trichocarpa ectomycorrhiza microbial communities from riparian zone in the Pacific Northwest, United States - 17_EM | ecosystem: Host-associated > Plants > Roots > Unclassified | place...
AAGAGCTAGAGGTGTAAGTAATGGAGATAAGAAAGAGGGTGGTTAGGGCGGAGTATCCTTTTATACTAGCTAGTATAGGCAACCTAGCGTCGATGTATAGAAATTAAGGGCGGTAAAATGAGGCTAAAGAGCTAGCTATATAAGTAATAGAGATAAAAAAGGGGGTGCTTAGGGCGGAGTATCCTTTTATACTAGCTAGTATAGGCAACCTAGCGTCGATGTATAGAAATTAAGGGCGGTAAAAGGAGGCTAAAGAGCTAGCTATATAAGTAATAGAGACGGGTTTAAGGGTGCTTAAGGCGGAGTATCCTTTTACGCTAGCCAGTATAGGCAACCTAGCGTCGACGTTTTAGAATTAAGGGCGGTAAAAGGAGGCTAAAAAACTAGATGTATAAGTAATAAAGATAAGAAAGAGGGTGCTTGGGGCGGAGTATCCTTCTATACTAACCAGTATAGCTAACCTGGCGTTAATATATAGGAATTAAGGGCGGTAAAAGGAGGTTAAAAAGCTAGAGGTGTAAGTAATAGAGACGAGTTTAAGGGTGCTTAGGGCGGAGTATCTAAATATGCTAACTAGCATGGCTAACCTAGTGTCGACGTTTAAGGTTTAAGGCCGCAACGACGAGGCTATCTTATTGTTAAAAATATACTTTTAGCTACGGAAGTAGATCCTTGGCCCCTAGCATCCATATATAATATCGTCACTTAAAGCTCTAAATAAGTAGTAGATAGGGGATATAGTAATAGGACCTTAAAACGACTTTATTTAGTGGGTTATATACTTATAACTCTCTTAGGTATAGTTAAAAAGAGATTATTTAATAAATAGGGCTAGCCAAGGCCCTAAAAAAGCTGTTATTCTTATATCTAGAGTAATAAGTTTAGACTATAAAACTAGTACAATCCGGAGCTGGTCTAGCTGTATAAGTATACTTACAAGTAATATCTAACGGTAATTAAAGTAATTTAGCACTGCATGTCACCACTACTATAGGGAGGGCGGCCGACCCGCACCGGCTATACCCTTATAAGTTGGCGAATTTATAAGAGTGAGTTAGTTAATAGGAGGCTTATAGTAGCCAAGGTTAAGTTAGATCATAAGGCTATAGGGCTAAAATTAACACTCTTATTAAGTCTTTATATAGCTATATACCCGACAGCTATAAGCCCGGTTTACTAGATAATATAAGTAAATTATATAGGTGATAATTATATTAGATATACGGAGTCGTTTCGCACTAGCTAGGATTAGAAACCGCTTTAATTAGAAGTACCGACCGGAATAGCGATTATATATAAATTTGCGCGTCACAGCAGATATAAGGCTAATGATAACTTTTTAGCATTGTAGTAAGTCTCTAAGAAAAGGTTTCGCGATGCGAATATACCTCTAATAGTGTTGCATAGTTATCAATAAGCTTAAGTAATAAGATTATAGCCTTATAGCTAAGAAAGTAGAGGATTATAGATATAAAGGCACTTAAATAATCCGAGTGGGGACTGAGATCCTATAATGATATAATAAAAGGCGGGGGTTTATTCAATATTGCCGCCTTACCCTTTAATCATTAGTGCTATAAAGATCACTTCTACTATAGGATTAGTGGGAGCATCCTAAGAGGATATCTTCTATAGATGTCCCGCTATAAGGATAGGCCTAGAATATGCCTCTAAATTAGGCTCTTCTAGAGACAACCTAAAATCTATACCTTTACGTTACTATATATATAGACTTATGCGTACCGACTAACTTCTAATTCTAAGATTTAGGGAGAGTAAGTCGACGTATATAAGTAAGAAAAAGTAAGGAAAGAACGGGCGACGCGCGGGTTTAGTTATATATGCCCTACTATCTTCTATTAGTTTATTTTTCCACCCGGTTTAACTTATAATAAGTTATTAGGCTGCTAGTAGTGTCCCTACAATAATACTAGCCTCTATAGTTGTTGTATATTTGGCAGTAATACCCAATACCCTAAGAACTCTAACGTTGTGACGGGTTAGGATCAGTTTATTGCGCTGGCGTATACGGAGAGGCGTAAGGCTAAGCGTTTAGTAGGGCCGAAATTATCTCACCGGTGTTTCCGCTGTGCGGACGTCCATATTAGAATACGTAAATCTACTAAATTTAAGCGCCTAACTAAATCTAAAAGTAGAATAGTCCTAATATTTTAGTGTATATTCTTAAAACACTATTACTGCAACTATTTTTATCTAAATAGTGCTGCTAAAAAATCCATATTAAGCAGTTATAAAAATGATATAAATGCCTATAAGGTACTCTTAAACTATTTTAATTCTGAGAATAAATTTTTATTAACCTCTAAACGCCTAGACTAGCATTTATAATAGAGCCTACTATAATTCTTAATTCGGGTAAGCTTAATATAGGGGGGATTTCTAAAATAGGGCATACTAACTGCTGGGTAGCAGCGTACTATATATTAAATAATAACCTACTAATAGGCCCAATATAGATATGCAGATCGTGATGTTTCTAAGAAGTATCGGGATAATATTAATAATCTATATCACTGCCCGAATATACAGTAGGTAGAGGGGACCCTATAACCTAAACATTATAGTTGTTTACTAAAAACACCTCCAAGCTTATCAGTAAGCGATAATTAAGTAGGTTGTATAGAAATTCAGCCTATAAATTAGACGGATAATAGGAGAGTTAATATATATAATTAAGGAATTATTCTCTGCTAGGCGTGTAAGTAGTTACTAGTTTGGCTCAAAAGAGGGAGGTAGTAGTGATTATTTAGGGTAGATAGATAAGTGGGTTATTAGGTTATTAGTTAGTTGCTAATAATACTAAGCTTATAATACGGATGCCTAAGACTACTAAAGATATTAGTATTTAAATTTTAAAACTTCAAACGTTAACACTTACTAAGAGGGTAACACGTCCTTCTCTCTAAACATCTGTTCGACTTAGGAAATCGATATCATGTTTGAGATTTATCACCCTCTACCACTCCACTATCTCGTTTACCTTGGGCTATATAGCTAGATTAAAAAGTTCCGTAATTGTTAAACTTAAATCGCTAACTTTTATATCAAAAGCCATAACCTAAGGTTAATGCGCGTCTAGATGCACACTATAGTCAAAAACAATATCTACTTGTCCCGATCTCTTCCTATCCAATATCTTTATAATAAGGTGGTATATATTTATTATATTAACGCTACCAGTCATTTTAACTAATAGTTTTTTTAATTAACTTGGTATTGGCCTAGTTAATAGAAGGATAAATCTTCTAAAGTTAGGCTAGGCGAGTCTGGATAAGAACCTATACTAAATATCTTAAAATATTAGTTAAAGGCGAAGCTATAAAGGGTTAATTAGGTAAAGGTTAATAGTGTAAGTAATAGTACGAGCTAAATGATTTCGAAGGTAAGGTCATCTAAGACTCCTTAGAATTTCTTCAATCACGTATATATTGGTGCGAAATAATTGCCAATACCTTCCCTTCCCATACTAAGCGATTTACTAACCTTTATAAGAATCTAATAGCCGTATAAATCTAACAGCTATATGAATCTAACGGCCGCGTAATCCTAATGGCCTATATTACCTACACTACTAGGCTCGCTAGCTTATAACTAGATTAGCGCAAGCAGCAACGCAGATACTTAAGTATTTACCGCTTATACTAATTATAATAATGCTTAGCGTATTCTTCGTTAGCACTATCGGACCGTAATTAGCCGGTCCCCACTATATAAGGGGGTACCATAAATGGGTTAGAGGCCCCCCCTACTAGTATAATACACAAAATAACCTAGCCCTACTATATTACTTAGGGCTCGCTTATTATTCTACTTATACTAGTAGGGGGGGCCTCTAACCCGTTTATGTTACCCCTTAGATTATAGCTTTAACCGCGCTAATATCTAGGAAACGCCACGAAAAATATATAGTAGCGATTTCCGTAGGCAATTCTACTACAAGTTAGAGAGCTAAGTTAGTAACTAGAGGCACGGCTAAGTTTAATTAGGTTACAGAACTATAGGGCTAAAATCGGCCCGTATATTAGGCTCCGCATAGCTATAGGCTAACAGGCTAAGCTTTCAATCAATCGATCTAAGTAAATTATATATGCTGGTTATATAAGACGCGCTAAATCGTATCGCACTAGCCTAATTAATAATTACTTCTATTGTAGGTACTAACACAAGTAGCAACCTTATATAAATCTTTATACAATAGCAGCCATAACGCTAATAATGGCTTTTAAACATTATAGTAAAGTTTATAGGCTTAGATAGAACTATTTTATAAGTTTTAGTAGTAGTAAGAGCGTGATAATGTGCTGTAGTAAAAGAAGTCTGTTTTGTGATAAAGGAGGCTCTCTATAAATTAGGTGCGGCAACAACGACATAATAGTAATTTTTAGGTATAAAGGTGCCTGCGTGTTTAGGACCACTTATAGCATATATATAATATAAAAATATAATAGACATTAAAGTGTATGCATAGTTTAAGTGGTGCAAAGTTAAAGTATCCCCTATTTTTCTCGGCGCGGGGGGTTTCTCAACCTATAGGGATAGACGTTAGGTCTATTAACGATGGATTTTTGGCTATTATACGTATACTCGTTATGACGTTATATAACGTTATACAACGTTAAAGGCATGCTTATTACTAAGTCTTACCGCGTCTAAATTTATATAGGAGCTATATACAATCTTTAACGAAATTATTAAAGCTACCTACGTAAGGTCTAGGGCTACATATAGGCTTAAAATAATCGCACGAGCTAGGTCTATAAATAAATAATTTTTGGATTATTTAGACCTAATATCTATAAAATATCAGGTCGTCTCTCTAATCGATAAACTTTTGGTAGTATTTTAAGTCGTTATAGTTAAGTGATTCATTAATTTATATAGGGAACATTATAAAAAAAGTCGCATTTCTTAACAAACCTTATAAAAGTGGCTTAGACGTAATTCTAGTGGTTTTATATAAATATAGTTAGTCAGCTTACAGACTAATTAAAAATCCGTATTAACAGAATTACGTCTAAGCTTACTAAGGTAATAAGAACTACGCCTCTCAAATTCTTACCTTAAAAGCTTAGACTAAGAAATCGACTGCGGATATAGGAATATCCGCACCGTCCGCTAAGCTAATTTAGGACAGTAATCGTTTTTCTTAGTCTAAGGCCCTTTAGCGAGATTTATAGAAAACCTAAACACGGCTTATATAAGAAGACCTTATTAACTTTAACGAAATTGATCTACCCTCCCATAATATCTATTAACATAATAATTACACTAAATTATAGAAAAAAGCCTACTCTATAAAGCTATAAGATCTTCAGTTCCTTATACGCGTATAACGTTAAGAGGAATTCGTCGCCGTAGAGGCCCTAATTCTACCTTTATACCGCTAAGCCGCGCAGTAAATACTAACGCTAAACGCTTACGCCTACGCCGCCAGCCCTCTACTTAGAGCTTTATAAGAGCTCTACGGAACGAAGCTCTAAAAAAGACCTACATAAAGCTCTATAAAGGTTCTGCATAAAGCCCTACTTAAAGCTCCGTATAAAGCTCTGCTTAAAGCTCTATACAAAGCTCTACTTAAAGCTCTATACAAAGCTCTGTATAAAGCTCTACTTAAAGCTCTACTAATACGGCAGCGCTAATATACTAGGAAGGGTCTATAATTGCCCGTATAAACACCCGTATAAACGCCTATATAATCATCTCTATAAACGTCTGCAATTAATCGCCCGTATAAACATCTACATGTCTACATATCTATACGTCTACACGCCTGCACGTAGCTCTATACAAAGCTCTATATAAAGCTCTACTAAGGCTCTACACAAGGCTTTGCCCCCTAGTAGTAGTAGAGGCACTCTAGGCCAAGGAAGGATATTTTTAAGGAAGGACCTAACTATAGTACCTACTAGGTATTATAATAGCTTTAAGTAGTAGATATCTATAGATCTGTATAGTTTTATCTATATTAGCAGACTATTTAATAAGATATAATATATAGTTATAATTTTAATAACGCGTTTTTTAACTTTAACGAAATTAATATTAGGACTAAGTAATAGCTATATAATAAATTTTATACTATTTAAAAGCCCTAAGTCTTAAAAAAAAGTGACTTTATATAGTAATAATAACGCGTTATATAAATGAATAAATTAGATATCTGCAATATCCGCTTAGCGGATTTTGGTTATAATTTTAACAAAACTTGCCAAAGTGCCTTAGACGTGATTTTGTAATTCGGAAGACGGCATAGGTTATTCCGATACTAACTAAAAAATCGCGTCTAAGCTCGCTAAGGTAAGTCTTGCCGTGTGTTTATATTATACGCACAACTAGGATCAGTCTCTAGCCTATACGTAGACGCGCTAAATAGATGCTGGATTAGCTTTTAAGTTTTATAAAGGTAGATCCTAAGCGGTTTACAATGACCTAAGATGCTAATAAATTGTGCTTCAAAGTCGTGTCCGTGTAAGTAAGCACGAGGCAAGACTATTACTCTCCTTTTTACTAACTCTCTCGTAGGTCTACTATAAAAAGCTCTCCTCGCGAAGATTAACGTTCTACACCGTTTCTCTCATCCGCATAGCGCGCCGCACGTCGTCGGCGAGCCCGCTAGTGCCGTATATACTTACGTAGGCGGCGCTAACGCCCTCCTATATCTCCTAGTCAATAACCGCCTAGATGTTAGGTTTACTAGGGAATATCCAGACGGAGGAGCTAGGCGAGTAGATCTCCTTAGTAGAGCGTAGACGGGTAACAAAAAGGAGGATCCTAAACACGTCACGACGGCGCGGCATAGAGAGAATAGTTGTTATCTATAAACGGATCCATTTAAGATACTTAAGAGACTAGATAATCCAAATAAGCGTAAGTTGGCGGGTTGCAGTGGTGCCGTTAGTAAAGCCGGCAACAATATCCTGTATGTACGGTACTTAGTATATAATACTAATACTAGTGGCCTAGAGCACGACAGTGCTATAAAATATAAGGTTTTTGCCGCCTAATTAATAAAAGTTAGTCACACGTTTTACTTTTTTATGGTATATAAAATCTTTTCTAAAAGTTATAATAGAGTTAGGTAAACTTACCGTATAGCCCTTTAATTAATACAGAGGTGGTAAATTTGCTAGCTAGTAAGATATTAGCCTTCTTAAATAGTCTCTCGGTAAAACTAGTGCGACGGCGTATAATTATAGAGATACTCATCTTGCGTATTTCTAGGATATCTTAGCGGCTTATAGCCAGCCCTTTCTCTTTACTAAGGCTTTCCTCCTTATTGCTTTAGGTAAGTAAGAATAGATAGTTAGTCTAAAGCCTAATAGATAGCATATAGATATAGGCATATTAGCCAGGCCGGAACTTCTATAGGCGGGCTATATAGATAGTAACGCGTATAGCATCGCCCGGAAGGACCTTAACGTTGGCTTTTATACCACCACTGCCGACATTACGCATAATAATAAGGGCGAGACGGCAGGTTCGCTATTTTTATAATTAAATAACGTTTGGCTAAGAGGATATCCCTACTTACTTTAAAAACCTATAGAGACGCAACACTATATATAATTCTGAGCTGCGGAAGTTCCTTTAGATAAATCTATACTATAGCAACTGCGAGAGATATAGCTGTAATGTGGAAGTGAAGGAAAGTCTTATAAAAAGCGTGGTAAATAGCAGATAGAGAGTGTAATAGGATAAAAACAAACGAGGCCGTACCCTAGAATATTAATTATTTACCCTTTAACTCTTATTACGGTTGTGACTTATAACAACTCCCTATATAATTATATCGCTCTATTTAATAGTTTCTGCTAAGAAACTCCGCCTAGCTATATTTAGTTAGCTACTAGCCGTTTTTAGAATGTGAAATATTGGTTTTCCTTACTTAAATGTACCTTACTAGTAATAAATACAGATAAGTAAGCAATGGCCTTAAGTATAACAATTCGTCTAAACTAGCAATAGATAAGGTTAAAGGTATTAAATAAGATACCACAAAACGTAATAAAGGGATTATTTTGTTTAGTGAGAAGGAATAGCGGAAGTATATCCATAACAGTAAGAACACCGGCACGATTATAGAATTCACTTATAACTTCCTTATATATTCCACTCCAGTTAATACTAATAACGTAAAATGCGGCATTGGTGCTAAAGTATCCAACTAAAAAGACTATTTAAAGACGGCTGGGCAGTGTTCTAATATAGATAGTAATTAACAGCTTAAGCTTCTAATAATGGCGAGTTCTAAAGAGGGGTATATATAGAAAGTATTTCTTAAATCGTCCGAATATAACGCTGGGAGCTACGAAGTAGCGTTATGTCTTATTAATAAGGTAAGCAACTGTTCTAATATAGTATATAAAGTGGAATACAACTTAATAGACGATAAAAGATCCTATAATGGCCACCTAAATCCATCTAAGCTAGTAGGGAATGTTGGTGTTCTCCAAGTTAGCGGGAGTTGGCCTTTATTATACTCTTCCTATTACTCCACCTAATGGAGTTTTACTACCTTTGACCGTAACGAGGCCTGGTAAAACTACGATAGATATCTATTAGAGGAGATTGATTAAAGTCATTACTCTAAAACGAAGTGTTAAAGTGTGCTATGGCTGGCAGTAATAAAGTCGAGACGACCTACTTTATAAATTAAGGGTGCTTTTACTCTATACTGTAGAGTAGATCGCAGTAGTAGGGAGTAAATAAGTACTAGGATTAATCTGCCTTAACTAAAAATAGATAGAAAGGAACAGAAGCAAAAATTAAATAAGTGATGCAGCTAAACCGGGACGAGGCTAATTGGTAATTCGGAACGTTGGAGCGACGGGGTTCCTTTAGTTAAAAAACAGGCTCTTGGTGCGTAAAGGCTACGGGTTTATATAATTAGAAAGGCGAACGTCTAAAACAATTAAAGAGATTTAATTAAGAAGTAGACGTAAAGTAATAAGCAGCTATCCTAGCTGATAGTAGTAAGAAAAAGGGCGATAATATCCTCTATGATAAAGCTGACTATAGAGTTGGAGGAAGGAATGTGGAATTATGTGCGCGCGCAAAGGAGGAAGCACTGGTAAAATAAGCGACTGGAATGACACTCCCCTAGTTAATTTGCGGAAGGGCGAAGAACGGCTTACTAATAGCTGTGATGAAAAATAGCGGCCGCGAAAAGTCGCTTTAAGTCTTATTTAGGTAAGCGCAAGCAGCATACTGCGAGAAAAGTCTTATTATGCTTACGCTAACCTAAAATAAGTGCTAGTTATACGCATCATTAAGTAGATAATGCTATCTACGGTTAAATAGATGTAAATATTATATAAAACAATCTATATAGCTTATCCGTTAGAGTTAAGTCGCTTAATATAAGGTAGAACGGAATCTAATATATTTTATATATAAAATGCGTCCTTAGCGCCTCTAAAAAGGTGTAAAATTAGGCAGTAGCTACGGCTCTAGTAGTAGGTTTTTAGTAACCTAATTTAGTTAAATATTATATTAAGTCTGCTAAAGTACGATTAACGTATAAGAATTTATATAGAATTAACTTAGTCTAGATTCTAGGAATAACGTAGTTGACCAGGAAGCGAGCCACCCCACGTAGCGAGCCACATACAGGTGATATTTGATCAATTTATAATAAAATCAACAACGAGCTTAAATATATTTCAAATAGGCTAAATTAAAGCTTTTATATTACTCTTTCGATCTTAATATTGCTTAAATTAATTTAATTACGTTATAGTAGTGATATAGACCCACGCGCCGACTAATGGCACAGACGATTACTATATTCCTACGACGTCCCTTTCTGGATCAACGACCCTTTAATCTACTTATTTATAGGCTATGGATTATACCTAAATATATAATAGAGCCTTCTAAAAGCTAAGATATAAAGGAATTAAATATACCTACTACTTTACGCACTCTAAAGACACTAACGACTCTACTAGAGCTTAACGTCACTATATTAAATAGAGCCGTTCTAAACCGTAGTAAGCATAATTAAGATTAGACTTACCTTTATATGGGTAAAAGTCTCTAAGATAGTAGTAGAATTATAAGATAGAAGGCCTATAGCTTTATAGGCGCTATAGGTTGTATTAGGGGTAAATACCTATATATATGCCTTTGGGTAGAGCTTTAAAAAATTCCTTATTAACGCCTAAGTGGCTATATCGATAGAAGGTATCTACTTACTTCCTATAGTAGTAAGAAAGTGGCCTAAAATAACCTATATCTAGTAGTTAAAGCTTATAAGTTAGATAAGGTGGTAAAGCTACTAAGACAATCTTATACGCGAGCGTATACTTAACAAATTGCTAGGTAGGGTAGCTCTAAGAATTATCTATTAAAAGTAGGCAATATTACTATATTTTACCGTCAGAATCTTCTATAAGATGTCTCGTATATTTATTATAATATTTAATATAATATAGGCCTAAAGAGTTATCTATCTACTTACTAGGGAATATAGTATACATATATCTGCCAAGGCTCTTATTTTATTTACTAATTTAATACTATCCTTCCTAGTAGTATTACGTTTTCTAAATTAAGAAGGTAGGCGGTAGAGAGCCGTTAGCGTAAATTGTTTTAATTATAGATACTGACTTATAAGTACCTAGCTATATAACTATTTAATTTTTTTAACCTTTCCCTATATATCTTACCTAATATAATTACTTAGGCTACCAATATAAGGCCTAGTAATACCCCCTTTTCGTTAAAGTTATAGATAAAATTTAAATACTTAACTTAATATTGCTTACGTATAGCACGGAAGAACCTAAACTAATTATATATAACTGCTAGATCGCCATTTTAAGCTCTCTAACAGTCGAGCTAATAACTTAGTATAGTACTAAGACCGTGGCGTTGAATAAATCTTTGCCCCTAATTCTTGCCTAAGGTACGGCCTTCGCCTAAATAGGAATAAGC
>Ga0307515_10022991_pt1 | contig 10958 bp, 14 predicted proteins | sample 17_EM_MG_FD_194513 | JGI IMG/M metagenome (GOLD analysis project Ga0307515, IMG submission 194513) | Populus trichocarpa ectomycorrhiza microbial communities from riparian zone in the Pacific Northwest, United States - 17_EM | ecosystem: Host-associated > Plants > Roots > Unclassified | place...
TATTAATTGAAGTTACATTACTTGACAATAGCATACCATTGGAATGAGGAAAGCCAACTGATGGCGGGTCTGCTTAATTTCTGACAGGAATTCGATCTTGATGAACTCTTGACTCATGAAGTTACATTACAAGATATCGAGAAAGCATTTGAGCTGTTAAAGCAACCAGATTGCGTGAAGGTGCTCATCAAGATTTGATTGATTAAGCTGCTAATAAAGCCTGGCCGTGTTCATGTCTGAGTAAAAAAAAAAAAAAAAACCCTCATAAAACAGCATCTGAAATAAAGTTGCTTCCTGTATTATTGCCTTGTTGAAGTTGATGAAAAAGTAATTTTGATTTGGCAGGTGCTCTAAAAGTGAAAGTATATATTTCATGCCAGTTTTCCTATTCTGAAACTTTACTACTTATTTTTTCAGCAGCTACGCAGAAATAATATACAAAAATGTCTTACGTTGTTTCTTCTTGTTAGTTTATTCTTTATCTTCTGTTTTTTCTCTCTTAAAAACTAATTTAAAAAATATTAAAAACAAAAAACGGCAAGGATACCAAACACTTGCCTTTTAGATTACTGGGATAGGAGGAATTCTATCAACAGTGTCTGGGCAGTTGAGAGATAATTGTTAGTATCAATTTATTATGTTCTGTCTTTATTATATAAAACTTATATATATACATGTGCAATAAATACTTTTTAAGGATGAAACCTAAGAATAGAAATATATCAAAATATTTCCTAAACTTATTCCTGATTTCTAGTTTTCCTAATTTGTAATATTTTCTAAACCAAGAATTAATCTTTGTCAACACTCCCCCTCAAATTGGTGCAAAGATATCTCGTATGCCTAACTTGTTGAGAGAGCAATGAAACACTTTACTTGATACTGCTTTAGTAAGTATATCTGTTAAGTGATCCTCAAATTTGATAAAAGAAAAAATCACAGTCTTTGAGGATTATTGGCTATGACAATTGCAGCTTTGTTGTCACAGTACATCTTGATCTCAGTCTCAATAAGATATCCTAACTCTTTAAGTAGCCCCTTTATCCATAGTATTTCACATAATCATTTGGTCATCCCTCTGAATTCTGCTTCAGCACTAGATAGACCAACAACATTTTGCTTCTTACTTTTCCATGTCACCAAGTTTCCTCCAACAAAGGTAAAGTATCCTAAAGTAGACTTTCTGTCAGTCAGATTTCCTGCCCAATCTAATCAGTATAACCAATGATGTTAAGGTGATCATTCTTCGATAAAAGAATTCCTCTTCCCGGAGAGGATTTTAAGTATCTAAGTACTCATAATGTTGCCTCCATATGTACTTCACTTGGGTTGTGCATGAATTGGCTGACTAGACTGATTGCATATGCGATATCAGGACGTGTATGTGAAAGGTAGATGACTCTTCCCACCAATTTCTGATATCATTCTCTATTTATGGGAACCTGATCTGAATATTTTGCTAAACAATGATTTTGTATGATTGGTGTATCTACAGGTTTGCAATCTAACATACCTGTCTCGGCTAATAGGTCCAACACATACTTTTTTTGTGAGAGGAATATGCCCAGTCTTAATCTGTATACTTCGATGCCTAAGAAATACTTCAACCCACCAAGATCCTTCATTTCAAATTCACTTGCTAGATACCTTTGTAATTCTGAAATTCCTTTTTCATCATTTCCTGTGACTATCATATCATCAACATAAATAATCAAGGCTACTATTTTCCCCCCATTTCTTTTTAGAAATAATGTATGGTCCGAGTTGCTTTGGCTAAATCCATGCTTTCACATTGCTAGACAAAATCTTCCAAACCATGCTCTAGGAGATTGTTTGAGTCCATAAAGTGATTTTGTAAGCCTACACACCACATTTTATTTTATTTTTCCAATAAAACCAGGAGGAACATCAATATACACTTCCTCCTCTAGATCTCCATGAAGAAATGCATTCTTTACATCAAATTGATGTAAAGGCCAGTCTAGGTTTGTTGCAAGTGATAGGAGTATCCGAATTGTGTTCAGTTTGGCTACTGGTGAGAATGTTTCCTGATAGTCTATGCCATATGTCTGTGTATATCCTTTAGCTACAAGTCTTGCTTTGTATCTTTCTACTGTCCCATCTACTTTATATTTCATAGTAAACACCCATTTGCATCCAACTATTTTCTTTCCACCTGGCAATGTAGTTAGTTCCCAAGTATTATTATTCTAGAGAGCTTTCATTTCATTATAGATAGCTATCTTTTAGTGTTCATCTAGCATAGGTTCTTCAATGTTTCGTGGGACCTGTTATGAAGATACTTTTCCCATGAAGACCTTTACTGCATCTGACATGTTATGGGCTGAGATAAAATTTGCAATGGAGTATTTGGACTTTCTTCCTTTTGTTTCAAGTGAGTATCGGTTTGTGAGTACTCCCTGATTATGCCTGTAAGGTAAACTGTATGTCATAGAATCAGGTAATGTAGGAGAGTTAGGAGATCTTACCTCAGTTGTAGTGTCGAGATTGTCCTCATAATTCTGATTTTGGTCGTGTTGTATATTGGAGAGGGGGTTATTCGATGTGGCTTAAGTATGTAAGTCGGCATGGTTAATCTGCTCAGAAATTTCCGGTTCTATTTGAGTATGGTCAGGATGAACCCAATCCATATCTGTTGTTCATGTCTATTCTCCCCCTGAAGAACAGACATGGATGGTTCATTGAAGAAATATTCGGTCTCAAGAAAAGTTACATCTATAGTAACATAGAGTTTCCGTGTGAGCGGATCATAACACCGATATCCTTTCGTATGAGAACCATAGCCAAGAAAGACACAAATAACAACATATGGATCCAACTTGGATCGTTGGTGCTTCAGAACATGTACAAATACAACACAACCAAATATCTTTGGAGGTATATGGAGTGTTAAAGGTAGTTTAACATATCGTTCCAAAGTCTGTAGTTGTGTGTAAAAATTAAATACTCGGGATGGCATGTGGTTGAGAAGATAAATAGATGTACCCACGACATCAGGCCAGTATTGTTAGGGCATATGGGCAGCTCTTATAATTGTCCGTATTGTCTCTAGTATGTGTCTATTTTTCCGTTCGGCAATTCCATTCTGCTGAGAAGTATGTGGATAAGTAGTCTCGTGTATGATGCCCTTGCTATCACAAAATTGTCTAAACTCTTGGCTAATATATTCGTCTCCATTATCATATTGAAGAGTTTTAATGCACATAGAGAACTGAGTTTGTATAAGGGTGACAAATTTCTAAAAAATTGGTAGGACATCTTTCTTATGTTTCAACATATAAACCCAATAGATCCTTGTACAGTCATCAATAAAGGTGACAAACCATCTAAAGCCAGCATTAGTCATAATAGGTGCAAGGCCCCATAAGTCAGAGTGAATAATCTCAAATGGTGCCTTACATTTATTATAACTGATGGGATAATTTGTTCGGTGACTTTTACTTAGGATACAATCCTTGTATTTGAAACTAGAGAGCAATACATTTTCAAATATAGTAGGGAATAAATGTTGTAGATAGCTGAATGATGGATGTCCTAACTGGTAATGCCATAACCAAATGTCTTGTCCTTACCGCTGTGATGATTGAGCGGAATGAACTTTTCCAAGGTCCAAATCATCCACATAATATAAACCTCTCCTCTCAGTACCACGACCAAATATCTTCTTCGTGAGAACATCCTGAAACAAATAATATAAGGAGTACATCGGTACACAACAATTTAAATCTTCTGTTACTTGCCCTACTGATAGTAATTTAGTAGAGAGTGAAGGATAAAAAAGAGTATTAGGGAGAGTGACTGCTGTTGGTAATTCCACTATTCATCCCCCTGTTACTAGATATATATTCTCATAACCTATTTTTGGGTTACTCCCACATTTATTTCCTTCTCTTCAAAAAAAAAAAACACAAAACAATGTCGTTTTGAATGGCACTATTCTCCTTCTTCCCCTGCACACGCAAAGGTAGGGGAAGGAGAAGTTTTGCTCCCTTGTATTTTTTTCCCTCTTTCTTTCTTTCTCCCCACTTGCCTAAGCTCTGACCCATGGCCTACCACCAGACAAAAAAACAAAGCGAACAAGCCCTTCGGGCGGCCCTGAGGCGGCTGCCTAGTGGCCGCCCGGCCACCCTACTCCTGTGCCATGACTGGATAGGAGTAATAGGCCTCTCTCCCTATTTTTCCCTATAAATACTGACAGGAGAGATGAGCCAAAGAAAGGGGGTGAATATAGAGAGAAAGAAGATAGGGAAGATTGAAAAATAAAGACGAGAAAAGAGAGAAAATAGAGCAGAAAAAAAAAGAATTGCCACCGCCTGCCTTCCACATTACCGCCACGAGAAACGCCTTAAGCCACTGTCAATAACAGCTCCACCACCAACAGAAACGAGAGAAGAGAAAGAAAATAGAACAAAAAAGAACACAAAGAAGAAGAAGAAGAAGAACCTTCAACTAGAGCTACAGCTCCCCATTGCACAACCACCTTATTTGGAAGAAGAAACACCAGTAATGCTGCCATAAAGCCACTGCAGAGAAGGGAGAACATTGTTAACAGAGCAGAAGCAAAGACAAGAAAAATAGAAAAAATAAAGGAAGAAGAAACAGAGGAAGAACACCCATTACATCGCAGCAGCCGCCACTGTTCCTCGCCGTGAACCACCGTTGTTCCACCTCTCTACCGCCACCAACAACACCGCCAGGAGGAGTCGCCCGGTTTGTTTTCCCCCGCCCTTCTCTTCTTCATTCTTCTTCTTCTTCTTCTTCTTCTGCTCCCCGTCTCTACTATTCTGCAAATGAACAGTGGAGAGCTGCTCCACTATTCCCAAGTCCGACCCAGCCCAAAATGACTGGGCCAGGTCCAATCCACTCCAAAAAAAATTCAAAAAAAATATATTTTAAAAAATTTGTGATTTTATCGCGTATTTTTCTACTGAATTTTGCTTAATATTTGCTTGTATTTTTATACCATAAAGATACAAATTCGGTATTAAAATACCTGGTTTTCGTCAAAACATTGAAAAAAAATGTTTTTGTTTTCATGCACAGGGCTAAGTCTCTCAAAGATTAAAAAAAAAAATCATATTGTATTTTCATACAAGAAAGAAAACTTCAAAAAATATGTTTTAGCATACATTTTGACTTTAATAACTAGTTTATTAAAGTCATGAGAATTAGGCTACCATTTCATAAATTCCACAAAAATTATTTTGTTTTCTTTTAATATCTGAGATTATGAACTTACATGTAAGTCGTACTTCTAATATTAAAATTAGTTTCTTTGGTTGCATAGAACAATTAGGTTTTACTTGATGAGATAAGAATCTCTTTCTCGAGGAGAACTTTTCTTAAATTATAGACAGACCAACAACTAGAAAACAGAACAAGACCGTAGTATATATTAGACAATAAAACAATGCAGCTTACCTTAGGTAGGGCGTATTTGGGATGCTAATACCTTCTCTTTATGCAACCAGTCTCCGTACCCGATCTCTAAGACCAGTTAGGGTTCCCAGTGACTAAAATACTAGGTGGCGACTCCCATTCTATTTTCCACTGATAAAAGACAAGAATTCCTTGTCTCTCAATATTTGCCAGATAGATACAATACTACCTGAGAGTGGACGAAGGACGCGACGCCGCACATGTGCAATAGAATGGCGACTCCACTGGGGACCCTGTGGACTAAGCTTTGTTTTTGTTTGATTATTGTGTTTTATTGTTTGGTTTGTGTGTTATTGTTAATATGCATTTCCTCATTTTCTCATGCATTGTATAAAATTGTTCCATGCATCATTCACATTTGAGGGGAATTTATACTGAAAAACTTTAGGTTAAGTGGGGGACTAGCGACTTACCTTATGACTTTTAGTTAAGGTTTAAGTTTGTGTAAACCTCAACTCTTCGTTGAGTGCTTAGACTGGTAATGATTTGTGCACATGTCATCCCATTACCTACTGAGCCCCCATATTGCCTTCACGAGGGTGACCACTGAGACAACAAGAGACCTTTTTAAGACCATGTAGAAAGCCACCCATCATGTAATGGCCCAGAACCTATCTTTAGAGTATAAACTCCCTAATGTGAATGTACATACATTTGCATCCATACACATCCATCCTTACACACATGCATCAGATTGAAAAATAGGTCCCAAAAGAGTCTACAACACCCGAATCTGAATGAGAAACATGGAAGATGAAGAGTGTGCTCACCATGAAGCCCATTTTATAGAAGAGTTGGAGTCTCTAAAGACAGACGTGGCTCGCCTCACTAACTTACTCGAGCAAACACGTTGAAATGCCTCTAGCGAAGCTTTTGTAGGGAGGCTGATCGAAAAAGAATTTTTACCAGAGTTGGAGAATGGAGCCTGTTCCTGTTATGTCCAAAAATAATTGCCTCTGTTTGATCATGCCCGCAGAATAATTTTGATTTTGTCGTGTTTCAATCTATTTTAGTCTTGTCGGCAACTTGGCTTATAATACCACAAGACTTCCTTTGTCAAATGAGCTTTTCTTATTACTAAGATCATGTGTTTTCCTGTGTTTATGACATGCCTTCATTTTTGTTTTTGTTTCATGCAAATAACACATTGAGCATAACCTTTACTCATGAAACCATTATGCCAATAATCACTGGTGTGTTTCCCTTTTCTTCCAAAATTATGCATGATCTCACATGTTCACAAAGATTTTTTAGGAATTCAAAGGTTTTGGTACGAGACAAAAATCATATTGGTGTTTATCCAAACAAACAAATTCTGAAAATTCAAGTGATCTCATAGAAAGGTACCAGAAAGCTTGAAGAAAAAAAAAAACCCAAACACCATGAGATGACTCCAAAGCTGAGTTTCATTTGAATGAATAATAAGAAATCATTTTGCATATTCACATGAAAGCAAGGCTTACCGATCCTAAATGCATGCGTTTGAAATGAAGAAAGGTCATCTTTGATAATCCTTTCACGAGGCTAAAACAGACCTTTTGCAATCCCCATTTTGAGCTTAATGTTTTTTTTTTAAGATAAATAATCATGGCTAGGATTACACCCCACACTGGGGGGGTAAGTGCGAGAGATATACAAAAATCCTCAAAAGTGCCCCAAACAACACTAAGGGGCATGAAAGAAGTTTCTCAGATAATCAAAGGTACCCAAACAAAGCTAGGGGTCATGAAGAAAATCCAAAGGATTTGAGCTTTCCACAAAAATAACCGACATGATGATGCTCAACTAAATGAAGAAAAGAAAAAAAACAACAAAGAGAAAAAGCCCAAGTTTGACACTAGAGGGCACGATAGATTATTTTAAAAATAGAATTCAAAAGATAAAAGGTCAAGAAATACGCACTGGTGATCTTGATTCTTGAAATCCCATAAACACCTTTTGAGCCTACAAGTATCTTCTTTCTTCATAACCAATAGCCAAAATCTACATTACGTGCCTAATCAAGCCCTTTCTGATCAAAGGCAAGCAATATGGATCGGTAGGAAATGCTTTCTCATGCGTACCAAATCATTATTCATGCAAATAAAATAAATGCTTTGAAGACTAGTTCTTTGAAACCCTCAGATTAAATTTTAAACCATTTTGACCAACCAAACATCACTTCACATTTTCACCAAAAGTAAAACAAAATTTTTCATCACTTCTGAAAACCTATCTATAGGAATCACTTGAATTTTTTTCAGAACGAGTTTGCTTTAAACCAATGTCAAAATGATTTCTGTGTCTAGAATAGCTTTGAAATTCCAAAATTTTTGTATGAAAACAACTTCTTGTCAAACCTTCCTTCACATAGCCTCACCCAAAAAAAAAAACTCTAATTGAACACTTAAGGGCATAATCAGGCAGGGGGTAATCCAAAACATATGGTAGGGCTGACTCCATGATTCTTTTTCTAAGAAAATGAAATGTAGGGCAGAGCTGGCAACCCATTGAGATAAAGGTTGGAGGACAAAGAAGTAGGATCATATTAAACCCTTCTTGGAGGTCAAAATCACAAGATGGGACTCAAGTAAGCAAGAACGACAAGGCCATCGAAGTTTGCTACCAAGACTCAAACTTTTGAGAAACATAAGACTCCATGAAGAAAAGGGGACCTATATTTCTCAAGTAAGTATACATTCATATTAATCATAATGCATTGCCTTCAACATTGACATATCGGTGTTTCACCATCAACTTTTGGGTAGTGCGTTTTTTAACCTACCTCCTTTCAAGTGCACCTTTGAGCCCTCACTTCCTTTTAAGTGGGTGTTTCACCATCAACTTTTGGGTAGTGCATTTTTTAACCCTACCTCCTTTCAAGTGCACCTTTGAGCCCTCACTTCCTTTTAAGTGCGCTTTCGAGCCTCACCTCCTTTCGAGTGTGCCTTTAAGCCTCATCTCTTGGGTAGCGCATTTTTAAACCTTACCACTTTTCAAGTGCACCTTTGAGCCCTCATCTCTTTTCAAATACGCATTCAAAACCCTCGTATCCCTTTGAGCCCTTATCTTTCAAGTAGTGCATTTTCTAATCCTAACTCATTTTGAGTGCGCCTTTAAGCCCTCATCTCCCTTCGAGCCTTATCATGTCATCAAGACATCACATTTTTTCCAGTTGAAAAGGTCACTCATTACAATAAGACCATCATTTTCCTGGATTGGTCACCCATTACAATGAGATCATTCTTCCACCTAGGTAGGTCACCTATTACAATAAGACCACTCTTCATCATTTTTCCTGGGTAGGTCACCTATTACAATAAGACCAATTCTTCATGTTTTTTTACTTGGGTAGGTCACCTATTACAATGAGACCATTCTTCCACCTAAGTAGGTCATCCATTACAATAAGACCATTCTTCCACCTAAGTAGGTCATCCATTACAATGAGACCCCTCTTCCCTTTTTTCCATCTAGGTAGGTCACCCATTACAATGAGGCTATTCTTCCACCTAGGTAGGTCACCCATTATAATGAGACCACTCTTCACCATTTTTTCTGGATAGGTCACCCATTACAATGAGACCACTCTTCCTTTTTTTTCATATGGGTAGGGCACTCATTATAATGAGACCATTCTCCATGTTTTTTTTATCTGAGTAGGTCACCCATTACAATGAGACCATTCTTCCACTTGATTACAATGAGACCAATTCTCCATGCTTTTTTACCTGAGTAGGTCACCCATTACAATGAGACCATTCTTCCACCTGGGTAGGTCACCCATTACAATGAGACCACTCTTCCTCCTTTTCCATCTGGGTAGGTCACCCATTACAATAAGACCATTCTCCATGTTTTTTTTTTTTCTGGGTAGGTCACCCTTTACAATGAGACCATTCTTCCACCTAGGTAGGTCACCCATTACAATGACACCAATTCTCCATGTGTTTTTACCTGGGTAGGTCACCCATTACAATGAGATCATTCTTCCACCCGTGTAGGTCACCCATTATAATGAGATCACTTTTTTTTTCCATCTAGGTAGGTCACCCATTACAATGAGACAATTATCCATGTTTTTTTTACATGGGTAGGTCACCCATTACAATAAGATCACTCTTTTCTTTTTTTTACTTGGGTAGATCATCCATTACAATGAGACCACACATATTTTCTTTGGTTCTGGTTAAAGAAGGTCACTAGATAGGATCTTAGGTTAACCCAACCACACACATAATTTAGCTTTGGTTAAAGGAGATTGCCAGATGGGATTTCAGGTTGACCGAGCTATACCCAGACCAATTTTATGACAGACTTTGGTTTTGGTTAAAGGAGGTCGTCAGATGAGATCCTAAGTTAACCCAACTGTACACAGATTTTAGCTTTAGTTAAAGGGAATTGCTAGATGGGATTTCAGGTTGACTAAGCTACAAACATATTTTGGTTCTAGTTAAAGGAGATCACAGATGGGATCTCAGCTTAACCCAATCACACATAAAATTCAGATTTGGTTAAAGGAAGTCGTTAGATGGGAATTCAGGTCGACCAAACTACACATAGACGGATTATGGTTTTGGTTAAAGGGAATCGCCAGACGAGATTTTATGTTAACCCAACCGAAGATAGAATTTAGAGGATGGCCAGATCGGGATATCAGAATAACCAAGTTGTACATGGTTTTGGTCATTGGTTTCTGATTGAAGGGAATTGCTATAAATACAGAGTTTCAGATCACCAAGAAAATCAGTGTCAAAAGTTCAGTTTTGTTTATCTTCACAAAACTTACCACGCAAAGTTTTTACTCCATAAGCATTGTAAAGAGGGGGCAACTATCATAACCTATTTTTAGGTTACTCCCACATTTATTTCCTTCTCTTAAAAAAAATGCAAAACAGTGCCGTTTTAAATGGCATTGTTCTCCTTCTTCCCCTGCACATGCAGAGACAGGGGAAGGAGAAGTTTTGCTCCCCTATATTTTTTCCTGCTTTCTTTCTTTCTCCCCACTTGTCTAAGCTTTGACCTATAGCTTACCATTAGATGAAAAAACAGAGGGGACAAGCCCCTGAGGAGGCTGCCCGACCACCCTACCCATGTGCCATGACTGGATAGGGGTAGTAGACCTCTCTTTCTATTTTTTCTCTATAAATACCGACAGGAGAGAGGAGCCAAATGAGGGGGGCGTATATAGAGAGAAAGAAGAGAGGGAAGATTGAAAAACAGAGATGATTTGTTTTGAGATATAGAGACGAGAAAAGAGAGAAAACAGAGTAAAAGAGAGAATAACCGCAACCGCCTGCCTTCCTCATCGCCGCCATGAGAAACGCCTTGAGCCATTATCGACAGCAGCTCCACCACCAGCATAAATGAGAGAAGAGAAAGAAAACAGAACAAAAAAAAAACACACAGAAGAAGAAAAAGAAGAACCTTCGACTGGCGCTGCAGCTCCCTATTGCACATCCATCTTGTTTGGAAGAAGAAACACCAGCAACGCTGCCACAAAGCAATTGCAGAGAAGG
>Ga0307515_10022992_pt1 | contig 10958 bp, 1 predicted proteins | sample 17_EM_MG_FD_194513 | JGI IMG/M metagenome (GOLD analysis project Ga0307515, IMG submission 194513) | Populus trichocarpa ectomycorrhiza microbial communities from riparian zone in the Pacific Northwest, United States - 17_EM | ecosystem: Host-associated > Plants > Roots > Unclassified | place...
CCATATTAAATTTTCTAAAGTTTATTAAAGAGTAGTTAAAGGCACTCTAAATAAGTCTTTATTAGGTTAGAAGCGATAACTCTTTAAAATATAGTCTCCCGCTATTCGGATATATAAAGCTAGTAATTTTTATTAGTTTTAAAGTGGGCTCTAATAAGCTAAAGCATTATATTAAAGTTATAGTTTTTACCTATAATATAGTTGTAATAGAATATTACTACCCATCTCTTTAATATAATAGAGAAAGCGTAGTAGTACTAGTGGCATTAAATTCTAACTTTATTACAATAGTTATAGAAAACCTATAGTTTTACTCTAAGTATATTATATAGTTTTCCTCTAAACTTCTTTTCTTTATCTGAATATACCTTTATTAGATTTATAACTTCTTATAATAAAGGCTTACCGGTTAGCTAGAGTAAAGGAGGTAAAGGTAAAGCAACTCTAAGTAGGAGGGCACCTCTAGGTAGAAGAGTAGCTTTAGGTAGAAGGTTAGCGTTCTAAGGGTTTTAATATAAATTAAAGTTGCCTTCTAAAGAATATGGGTTATTTTTAGGTTTCTATAGTTAATATATAATCTTAGCTTCCGTTTATATTAGTTTTTCTATACTAGTAATAACGGCCTAAATATTACTAGTAATTAGGTTACCGTTCTTAGTAATATATACCCTATTCCTATAGAGGAAGTCTTAAAAATCCTAAATAATATTAATATTACTAAGTGCCTAGGTATTAGTAGTCTATCCTATAAAATCCTCCCTAAAATACTCCTATAGTTATAAATTGGCGTAGTATCTATTTTGGTAGAATATAATATAGTGTAGAAGAAAGCCGTTAACTTGTTTTATAGTATAAGTTATTATATTAAAGGCAAATTTATCCTAATCTTTATTAATAAGTTTTGCGTACTTAGCTACCCCTAGTAATAAGGAGTCTTTCCAGTTATTTAAAGTAGGCGTAGCCATATTTTTGGAGGGAGGGAAGTGTTATTAGTATAGGAATTGTCGTTTAGTATACGTTTATCGTTTAGTACGCGTTTAGACGTATATTTGCGATTATAGGGCTTAGGACTAGTTCTAGCCTTAAATCGCAAAGACTTATAAAGCGTATTGTTCTACGTAATAGACATAAGAATCCGTAATCTTAAAAAGGCTTAGGACTAGTTCTAGCCTTTTAGATCCTTAGATTTATAAAAGAGTTCTATTTAAGGTTTAGAACCAGTTCTAACCTTAAAAGACAGCTTCCTCTAATATAAGTAGCACTAGTATAGTGGCTTGTCTCTTCTTGGTGGAATACCTAGCTGCTCTATAGTATAATAGTAAAGTTAACTACTAATTAGTGTTAGTTATATAAGGGGGATATCACATAGCTACGGTTCGTAGATAGTATAATAATTGTTCTATATTCTTCTTAAAGAAAGGGGTAAGGAACTTAAGGTTCCTTACCACGCTAGTGCCGCGGCGGTACGTGATGGCAACTTGCCGCACGTAATGGCAACTTGCTACACGTGACGGCAATATGCCTTATATGGTGACCATTTGCCTTTATTCCCAACATCGTGGGCTACTTTAGCTAGATAGATATAATATAAAGGTAAATAACTACTACCTAATATAAATATATAAAATATAATAGCAGGAAACTTAAAATTAAAAAGAACTTAAAATATATTATAATGTTTATAATACAATTATATAATATATAAGATATTAAAAAACTTTAACCGGTGGTTAAAGTTATCTAATTAGTTAGATTTGCCTTGCTAAGACCTATTATAAAGATATTAGTTCTACTTACCGCCTTAACTAAGCTAATAGCGATTTTCTATCCTGGGGATGGAAATTTCTAATTAGCCTATTTAACGATTAGAACTAGTAAAACCCTATACTACTACCTAATATAAAAACATAATACGTAATAAGTTATAAGTCTTAACTAAAATTAAATTATTTGGACCTTTAGCTAAAAGAGGGGGTACTATAACGGGACTAGCCTAGTTATAGTAGGAATGTCTTAGTAAAACACTTAATAGATAAATTCTAACGCTTTAACCAAATTTTACTAAATTTTACTAGCTTAATTAACTTCTGCCAAATTCTGCTAGATTAATTAAATTCTACTAAAGTTTATTAAAGACCGCGTGCGTATATGCGCACACATCGATCACTAAGCCCCTAACTATTTAATTATATGATTCTCTTATTATTCCTTTCTCTTCTTTACGCAACGTTTTGTTCTTAGCGAGAGCTATATACCCTTAGATTTAGATAGAATTTATATTGTTTCTTTAAATCTTTCCTAAAGTCTCTCCGCGCCCTTATATTAAACTACTAACTAAAATAAAAATATATCTAATGTTTTATATAAGCTTACTATAACCTTTAAAGGGTAAACCTATAACTTATAAAGTGCCGCTGCTACCTCTTATAATTGTTAACAACGGTAACAGTTCTTACTTTATTAACTCAATTAATAATATATAATAGAAAATACAATCTAAACAATTTAAACTCCTTATTAAGTAAGAAGGATATAAAATATAAACTTAGGAAACCTATAACTAGATTAAAACTAATACGCCTTTTCTAGTAAAAGAATTCTATAAGGACTACCTTTTATAGCCTACTTTAGCTAGATAGATACGATATAAAGGTAAATAACTACTACCTAATACAAATATATAAAATATAATAATAGGAAGCTTAAAATTAAAAAGAACTTAAAATATGTTATAACGTTTATAATATAAATATATAATATATAAGATGTTAAGGAACTTTAACCGCTAGTTAAAGTTATCTAATTAATTAGATCCGCCTTGCTAAGACCTACTATAAGATATTAGTTCTGTTTACCGCCTTAACTAAGCTAATAGCGATTTTCTATCCCGGGGATAGAAAATCCTAATTGGCCTTAATAATAGAATTGGTAAAACTCTATATTACTACCTAACGCGAAAATATAATACGCGATAAGTTATAAGTCTTAACTAAAATTAAATTATTTAGACCTTTAGCTAAAAGGGGGGGTACTATAACAGGACTAGCCTAGTTATAGTAGGAATGTCTTAGTAAAATACTTAATAAATAAATTCTAACGCTTTAACCGAATTTTACTAAATTAATTAAATTTCACTAAAGTCCGTTAAAGACTACGTATATATATACGCACGCATTAACTACTAAGCCCCTAACTATTTAATTATATAATTCTCTTATTATTCCTTTCTCTTCTTTATATAACGTCTTGTTCTTAGCAAGAGCTATATACCCTTAGATTTATATAGAATTTATATTATTCCTTTAAATCTTCCCCGAAGTCTCTTCGCGCCCTTACACTCCTTAATTAGGCTAGTAAGCACTTATATGTTAATTATCTTATTAATAGAAAGGTATTGGACGTACTTTAAAAACCTATTAATAAGCATAAGAACTAAATCGTATATTTGTACTTAGCTATCTTTAGATAGCGGGAGATCTATAATAAAGTCTATAGCGTAATATTGCTATATCTTACTAGCGGGGGGAACTAATTTAAGTAAACCCTATAGCTTATGCCTATGGATCTTATATACTTAATACTTCTCGCAATGGCTACTATACTCCTTTATTTCCTACTTAAGCCTTAGCCAATAGTATTTGCGCTAAAGTAATTTTACTATTTTTGCTTAACCATAGTGGCCGCCTAGAGGATTATCGTAATTCTTTATAAGAATCTTCTATTATAGATTTGCTTCTTATAGCACTTAAACCTTACTACTTTTATATAGTAGGCCTATTAGGTTTAGTTCCTAATAGTAGTACCTAGCAGCTTTTTTTCTATTACATTTCCGGTCTACTTCTGCATTAAAAATAGTATAAAAAGCGTCCCTCTGTTATACCTTACGGATAAGATCTATTAACCTTTTAGATAGTTTCCGGGTAAAAGCTATTTTATTTTATACTGCTCTAAGTATAAGACTAGATAGTATTATAGATCTTATAACTCTTTAATACGTGTGTATTAGGAAGGCCGCTATAAGGTTAAAGTCCTTTAGTTATTATAAGGCTCCAAGTTCCGATTACTCTATAGCTTAGCAATTAGGGATAGTATATTATTATGTTCCAAGAATATATTAGGAATATCCTATTTAGGTATATTTAGACCCTTATCGGCAACAGACTGGGTATTAACTAAAATATTAGTAGAAACTAATAAGGCTTATATTACCTAAGACTTAATATATAAAGCTATAAGTACTTAAGCATCTTATACCTAAAGCTTGTTCTATAATATAGGGAGTAAGATGTTTATTATCTATTTTCCTTCTCCTATTTTAAAGCCTTTAGTATAGTCTAGCCGTTATAACAGTCGGTTAGCAGGGTTATTTTCCCCTGGCTTATATTTAATCTTAAAATTAAATCGCATAAGCTCCTTTATCTATCTAGCTTATTAAGGTATAAGCTCCTTATAGTTATAAAGTAGCGTAAATTATAGTAATCTAAAAGTATATAAGTAGTATAGCTCGTATACTTAAGGTAGTGTCGCCACTATTTAAAGCAGTTAACTATAGCCAATAGTTCCTTATTATGGGTATAATACCTAAATTTAGGCCCCTAAAATTTTCTATTATAGAATACTACTAGTCTCTAGTAGAGCTGGGTAGCATTTAAATGCCTATTAGGTTATAATAGAATACTAATAAGGGTAAAATTTAATATATTAGTAATTATTATTAATAGCTAATCTAGGTTAAAATGCCGCAGTAATAGAGCTTTTATAAACTTTGCGCGAAGTTTTTAAAAGGCCTTTTAAACCTTTCCGGGCCATAACTATGGCTTATACTATTTAGTTAGTCCCTTTTTAGTTTTCTTTCTTACCACCTTTAAGCTTTTTACTCCTTAGGTTAGGTCTTAAAAAGCTTCCGTAATATAGTTGGATAAGTATTAAGTAATATCTAAGTAGTTATAAATAAAGCGCCTATAGAAATTGGTAAAGCCTAGGAACACTTAAATATCCTAATAGCTCTCTAGCTCCGGCCACTCCTAAATTATCTATACCCGTACTAGGTCTATAACTATACTTATAGGCGTTATAATATAACCTAGGAACTTAACCTGCTTAGTATTAAAGATATACTTTAACGCCTTAGCGTAGAGGCCCTAATTATCTAAACGTTCTAGCACTTTACGGATATATTACTTATCCCTTAACCCGCCGGTTCTGGCTCTCAGTTATCGATAAGAATTTAGCCAATAAAGAGCCCTAGATTGACGAACTTTTGGTGTTCCATGCACACGGACCATCGTCTTATCGATAACGGAGGACGCCGGCGGGTTAAGGGATACTAATCCTTATCTTCTAAGTAAATTAGGATATTATCTAAATAGATAGTATATATGCGGTTAATAAGTCCCCCTAAGGCTTTATAAATATACAATTAGAATATTATAGGCATATTAGCTAGCCCAAAAGGTATTACTAAATACTTAAAGTGGCCGTATTAGGTCTTAAAAGCGGTCTTTAACTTATCCCCTTCTTCAATACAGAGCCTATAATAGGCGTCTTATAGGTTTAGCTTTATAAAGATCTTCGCCCTAAATAATTAATCTAGCATTTTACTAACCAGTAGTAGTAGGTAATAGTTCTTAATTATAATCTTATTAAGACCGTAATAGTCTATATATAGTCTTATAGTTCTATCTAGTTTTAGAATAAAAAGAATTAGCGCGCCTACTAGCAACTTACTAGGCCAGATTTACCCCTTTTTTAGTAAACTATTAAGGTACTTCTATAGGATCTTAAGCTCTTTATAAGAGAGGTTATAGATAAGAAGGTTTAGCGGTTATTTACCTTTTTTTAGATTAATTATATAATCGTACTCCGAGTTCTATAGTAGAACTTTAGCTCTCCTACCCAAAAATACCCTTAGTAAGTCTCTTAAGTCTACTAAAATATTTAATAAATTAGGGTTGCGTTTGTTCTCTATATTATTATTAAGTAGATCCTAGAGCTTCCTTAGGATACTCGCGGGCAGCGTTATATACTATAGTAGTTGCTTATATATAATTGCTACTATACGTTATACCGGTTTATATAGTAGCTAGTAGAGGGTAGGGAATTATTTAACACAGCGTTTAAGGTGCTATAATATATTTTCCGTATATAGCTTAAGCCAGAGTAACCTATAACGGTTAAAGTATTTTATAAGATCCTTAAGATCGCCGCCTCCCTATAATATCTCCGCGACCTATCTAGTAATTCCTTATAAGGTCCCCGTTATAGAGGGGTTATTACCTATACTAGGCTCTATACCTATCTTACTATTAAATAGGGGTTAGATCTAATACTCCTTTAGGTATAGAGCATATACTATTTTACCTAGGGCTATATTCTCTAGGATATCCTTTAAGCTTATTAGTAATATATACCCTTTTAAATCTTTATTATTCTACTATTTAAAGGCTCTAGTCTTAAAGCGTATTTTAGAATCTACTTCCGCAAGCTAAGGGTATTTAAGAATAAAATTATAACCTATAAAGTTAGCCGCCCAGAAGGGTTATAGGCCGACTACCTTAGTACGGTTATATATATTAGCTACTAACACTATATGCTTATAGGCACTATATAGTTTAATCTAATACTTATCTAGAAAGCCTATAATGGGTTTCCGCCATCTTTACAATAGGATAAGTTTATACTCTTTTACCAAATTATATTATATAAGATTAATTTTGGCGCCGCTATTATATAGTACTTAGAACTAACGCATCTTACCTATAGGGAGTATTATTTCCAGCTTAACAGCGATATAGAGAGTCTCTCCTTCTATATCTTACCCTAGTTATAGCTAGGAAAGGTCCATAACTAGGGCTTTTCTTTTTTTAGATTATTAATGCGGTTATTACCCTACTTACTTTTCCAATAAGATCTACCTCTGGAGTTTTCTCTTAACTTCTTAAAGTGTTTCTATAAAGGTGCTAGATAGGTATTAGGTTAGCCCTAGGAGTCTTTTTTATTATTTAAAGCTCCTAACTTTAACCCTTTTAAAGTTCTCTTTAAGAACGGCTTCTTTAAAGGTTAGGTCTGCCCTATATTACTATTAAGTGCCTATACTTTTAGTAACCCCCTAGCTTCCTATTGGAAGAGATTTAATTTCCTACTATATCCCTAGCGTTTAGAACCGCTCGTTTAAAATCCATATATATAGTAATCCGTAATAGGGCTTTTACGCGCTTTATTTTATTATAAATTACTAGCTTAATTTTAGCCTAGATAAACCCAATCTTCTCCTTTTTATAGATGCTACCGTCCTTATTTTTAAAGGGTTCTAAATCTATCTATTAAGTATAAGTTTCCATAAAGTTTATAAACTGGCGGAAGTTATAGTGGTTAAGCTATATCCTATTCTAGAATAGCTCTATATTATTATATTATATAATATATAGATCTTAAGTCCATTTCTTTAGAAAGGTTTACAGCTATGGCTATATAGTAATTTACTCTTTATTAAGCTAATTAAGTATAATCTAGTTTAGTAATTAGTCTTTAATCTTACTAATAATCTAGCGTGTACACTCTTTAGTATTATCTCGTATTATTAGCATTTTAAAAAAGTTATCTACTTTATAAACCTAATTATCTAACTGCTGGGTATTAGGTTTATAGCAGAGTTCTAAACTACTAAAGGCCTTAGCTAGTTAGTCTATATCCTTTTTTTTATTTATAGCGTAGATAACTCTCTAAGTCTTCTATACCTCTTTAAGTAGGTACTAAATAGCTCCTAAAAAGCCCTTAGCCTTAGCTAGGTTATAAAAAAATTTACCTAGCTTAGATTAAACCCTACTAGATATAGATTTACCCTTAAAGGGTTCTAATATATTTATTAGTAGCTTCCTCCCGCATAGCTTTTAAGAGCCTTATAACAGCTTCCTAATATCTATTTTAAAGGAGATTAGTATAGGGCTCTTAACCTTCTAAACTTAGGCCTAGGGAAGCTCTTACTATAGAGGTAGTATTAATACTAGTAGCTAGTATAGGCTTTCCAATAAAGCTTAGGTCTTAAGTTAGTAGTTAGGTTAAATTACCTAAAGGAGTAGGCCCGCTTAGCTTGTAGGTAGTTTATATACTACTACTATACTAATTATAGGCCAGTAGTCTTCTGGGAGGGTTCTAGTTAGTCCCCTAGTTAGATGTATTAGTATATTTCTCTAGCATTTCTAACTTAGAGGAAGATCTTAGAGTCGCCTTTAGCGCTTAATTTTCTGATTAGCCTAGGTAGGGCTAAAGGGGTTTTAGTTACTTTTTAGTAGCGTTATAACCGTTATAGAGGGTATTTACATTTTCCTTAGCGGTAACCGTAGGTATATAAAAGTCTTTAAGCTCCTAGAGCATCTAGGTATTAGGGCTTATTTAGCCGTCTTACCTAAAGGGCTATATTATCGCAATCTCTCGCTATTAGAGGGACCTTTCTACCTTACCGCAACGGCTTTCTATAAGGTGCCCGTAGAGTTTCCATTTAGGTTATTATAAGATTTTAAGGGAGGATGGTGATTGGAAATAAAAGATATAAATAAACAATCTAGTCCTTAAAGCCGACTACCCTTCTAAAAAGAAGTAGGAAGGATTTAAATATAAGGGGATCTTATAGACAGGAGGCTGTAAGGACACGATTATAGAATAGGATAGATTAGTAAGAGAGACAAATCCTTAAGGTAAGGCCTCTGGGATTATAAAGACTATATACTATGGGTATATGCCTCTAATATATAACTGGTGACTATTTAAAGGGTGTTTAGGGGTTGTCCTAAGGGCAACTTAAGGTATTCGCAATAATATCCCTTACAAGTATAGTATAAAGCAACGGCGTAAGCTTATATAATTAGTACTCTATAGACTTAAATATTAAGATAAAAAGTAAGAGAAGGTAGTAGAAGGACACGTCTATATATATAGGGGAGCTAAGCCTTTAGCTAACTCCTAACTAAGCCCCCTATCTAAGTTACGCGTTAGTGCTATAATACCTACTTATAGAGAGTATAGGTAATATTATTTATATCTATACTAGTAAATAGCTAGTCCCTTACTAAGCAATAGCCATAGAAAAGTAGTATATAGTATATTAACTAAGTAGGCTATCTATAAGTATATTAAGGTATAGTATTTAGAATATAGATACTTACTGGCTATATATTTAGGTTTAAGACCTTTATCTAAAATAGAAAGACGGCTATAAATTCTACCTTTATTAGTCCCTTATATATAAAGAGTATTAGTATTAACTATAGGGTATTCTATAGAGCTACGTTTTATATTTTTACTACCTCCTTCTATTATCGCTTTTATTTAAGGTCTACCTATCCTATAATAAGTATAGTAGATCTTTATCTATGCTAATAGCCTCCTATCCTCTATTACTATAGTAATACTCTATTAGTACGGCGCTAGGTCTTTATTTAGTAAGCTAATAGTTTCTATATTTTCTTTTCTCTCTTTACTACCTATAGGTAGAGGCTTCTTAGCTAGTATACTTAGGTATATTGCCCCTTTAAGGGGCCCTCACTCCTTATATATATCTCGTTCTTTATATAAGTTTTAGTATTTAGTATATATATATTTCTACTAAGTAGCCTTATACTATAACTATTCTCTATATAGTAGTTATATTAATATATAAGTCTAGTAGTAGAACTACTACTAGTTTTATAGCTTAGCTAGTAGCGCTAGGGAGCATTTTATTAATACCTTACTATCTAGTCCTAGGCCCTAGATCTAAGAGTATATAGTATTATTAGCCTTACTATAAATAAATAAATTAATAAATAGATATCTATATAATTTCCTATATAATTATTTCTATAAACTCTATAATTAATTACTAGTATAAAAATATATATTTATACGCCTATATGTTTATATAAAGCTCTATATAAAGTTCCATATAAGGCTCTACACAAAGCTCTATACAAGGCTCTACTTAAAGCTCTGCTCGAAGCTCTACACAAAGCTCTGCTCAAAGCTCTACTCAAGGCTCTACACGAAGCTCTGCTCAAAGCTCTGCTCGAAGCTCTGCACGAAGCTCTGCACGAAGCTCTGCTCAAAGCTCTACTCAAGGCTCTACACGAAGCTCTGCTCAAAGCTCTGCTCGAAGCTCTGCACGAAGCTCTGCACGAAGCTCTGCGCGAAGCTCTGCGCGAAGCTCTGCACGGAGCTCTACACGAAGCTCTGCACGAAGCTCTGCGCGAAGCTCTGCACGGAGCTCTGCACGAAGCTCTGCACAAAGCTCTGCACAAAGCTCTACACGAAGCTCTGCACAAAGCTCTACACGAAGCTCCGCACGAGGCTCTACCAAAGCTCTACGTAAAGCTTACCCCCTTCTACAAGGCAAATATATACCTACTAGTAGTCCTTAAGTATTATTTAAAGCTAGCTCGTCGGTTTGGGTACTCTAGCTACGGTAGGAAGAGGGCGGCGGTAGTCGTGGGAGAGGTGCGGCTGCTACGACTTGGGGGCGTTGGGCGCGACGACGAGACAACAAATTAGAATCGGGCAAATCGGGCAACGTAGTCTTCTTCGCTAGGTTTAATTTGGTAATTCTAGCCATTAGGAATAGCTTAGGGAGCTATAGAAGTTAAGATAATTTGGCTCAAAGTAGGTGTATATAGGCCCAATTACCCAACACGGGACTAATAAACCGTATACCAGATCTTCTAACAAAGGTCTTGCTAAAAGCGGTTAGCGTCTTAGCAAGGTAAGCCTTGGCAAGAAGGTCTAGAAACGAGACAACGGAGAGAAAATCTACCTACCTCCTGCAAACTCCTAAGCCAATTAGCGGCTGGCACCGCTATACCTCTATAACCCCTATAACTCCTAACATACGGAACGTTAATCCCCTAACGTAAATTTTAACCCGAGTTTATAAGTAATAAGCCAATTAATTTTAGAGCTTTATTATATAGACTTTAATTAATATATATAGA
>Ga0307515_10022993_pt1 | contig 10957 bp, 5 predicted proteins | sample 17_EM_MG_FD_194513 | JGI IMG/M metagenome (GOLD analysis project Ga0307515, IMG submission 194513) | Populus trichocarpa ectomycorrhiza microbial communities from riparian zone in the Pacific Northwest, United States - 17_EM | ecosystem: Host-associated > Plants > Roots > Unclassified | place...
TAATATCATCCTCGGACTAGCATTTGAGCAAATATTGATTCTAAGTCCTTAAATTCCTTGTACTTATAATTAGGCAAGATATTTTCCCATTCATTAAAATGCTTATCTCACAGATTCGCTTTGAATTCTGATCCTAGATCATAATACACCTTAAAGAATATGTACTTGAATATTTATGTTATAGGTGATCTCTATGACTTAGATACACAAAACGTAGGGGTGAGAAAAAAAATCGAAAAACCGAGAAATTAAATTGGAAAAAAATAACTGAAAAAACCGAACCGTGAAAAAAATTGATTAAAATTTTGAAAAAACTGACTGGTTCGGTTTTGATTTTATAAGTCTGAAATCGAAAAAACCGAATCGAACTGAACCGAACCCAAATAAAAAAAACCAGAAAAAAACCGAGGCCAAACCGAGCCAAACCGGTTTTTGTCCAAAAAAATCAAACCGAACCGAAACCGGTCGGTTTGAACTAGTTTTGTTTTTTGTAAAAAAAAATTTCAATTTAATTATTTTTTTTATAAAAACCGAACCGAACCGAAAATAATCACCCTTAACAAAAATATACATGGGCAGCTCTACGATACCATCAGCTGGAAGGGAGTGCCAAAAGAAAAATCATTAGGAAACATTTAGAAATAAAATAAAATAGTAATGGATAGAGTAGTAATTAAATTTTGGGATGCAATATATATATAAAATAAGTCTTAAATTTTAATTCAAGGATAAATTAAAAAGTCTTGAAAGATTTATTTATTTTTTTGTAATAGTCGAAATAGATATAAACTGAAAGATTTAGCATTAATATGAAAACTTCATCAAATTTGGGGAATGCCAAGCTTGATGTGGCAAGCTTCATTAACTATTATATATGTACATATCCCCAAAGATTTTTGAAATATATATATTATATTTTAAAGTTTATATACAATGTATGTATAAGTAAAGTATTTCTTCTTAATATAGATATGTAGTCTGCAGAGAATAAACGGAAGACGATATTGTGTATTTTTTAATGAGGTTCTTAATTAATGTGTGATTCGTTTAATTATTAGTGAAATTAGAAGCATGCATGATTCTCTCAAACATGTGATTACTTAATAGAATCTCATAGTTATTCGAATTTTAAAAAAAATATTTGTAGAGAACAACTGAATTAATGTGTGATTCATATATATATATAGGTGTTGAATATATTTAAAATATATTTGACAACAATTAAGTGAACGGAGAGGTTTTAATTTTCAAAGAAGGGACTTTATTGGCACGCTATTTTTGATGTTAAGACTCTAAAGATATTTAAAAACAAGTTAATATTTTTCAAAGTATTAAATTGATTCCATAGTAATTTTCTTATGCCACCTTTTGCTCTTTGCGATGAAATGATTTATAAGATTTTTTATCATTTCTTTTGACAGATTTTAATAATATTAAAACAAATTCTTTTAACAAAAAACGATTCATAAAATCTTATTCATATTTATATTATTGATTTTTTATCACAACATATATAATTAAAAATAAAATTTTAAAATAATAGGATTTATAAATATTATATAACACTAATGCTGATATGCATTATTATCCTAAACGTGAGCAGGGTCTGAATAAGATTTCTTTGTTTACATAAATGCACCTTATTTACTCACTCATGATATATAAAGAGATGTTATTTGAAAAATACACTTTTAGATACCATGATTCAAAAATATAATAATAATAATAATAATAATAATAATAATAATAATAATTATAATAATAATAATAATAATAATTATTATTATTTTATTTATAGGAGAAGCCATTGTAATTTAATTAGTTGAGTAAAGAAGACGTTTTAACTTAAAAAATTGGAATGTTGATTTGTTTTAATTGACCTTGGTTAGGGCTCGGTTTAATTGTTATGGTTTTGAATTTGGATTTGGAAAAGAAGTGAGGCCCGGTTTTGGAATTCAAAGCCCAAGAAGAAGGCAAGTTCTTGCTGGAAACCCTAGCTAGTGCCCAGTTTTGTAAATTCTAGAAACAAATTTTAATTATGGAAAACAATCCCTAGTGCCCCATTTTCGTAACAAATAATAGGAAAAGCTCAATCACATTGTTTTAATGAAGTAAAAAAGCACATGTTTTTTTTAAGAATTTATTATCCAATATATTATTTACATAATGGGAATGAAAACATGAATTTCTCCTAAAAACATTCTTTACATTTGTCCTAAAAACATTCTTTACATACTTAGGTTATTGACATGGGTTAACATTATTAAATTTAAGGGTTTTCTTTTTTTGTTAAGTATATTATTACATCCATGGTTGGCAAGTCAATATCATGCAATTTTGTTGTCCTCTTGCTCTACTTACTTCCAAAGAACATGGCGTTAATTACCTTTTTCGTAGCACTTTGTTTTTTTTCCCCCCTATATATACAGCCATGGTCTTTAATTAATATATACTTTTTGGCTTAAGAATATTTATTCTTATTTTTTTTTAATAATTACTACGAAATAGGATTGTTTTTCCATTCTTGAAAAGATACTGGATTTATTCAAGACTCAATAAAAAGATGATCGATCTTTCTTTTATATTGTCAATGGACTCGATCGTTCCAGAATGGTGCCCCTCCAAGGCTTCTAGCATATCAGCAGCTGCCTCCGGAGGAGAACCACATAAAGATTGTGGGGATCATGATCAGAATATGAAAATGAAAGAGAGAGTTGTTAGAGGATCCGAACCACCACCCTTTCCTCAATCGAGTGCTTGTGGTTTGCTCGATTTGAAACCTCACAGTGACGATTCGATCCGCGGGTCGAAGCTAGAATTCAATCTCTTTAGCCCCATTAATGTTGGTTATTCTTCTCATGCAAAAGAGTCCATGGATGAGGCCTCGAAGCAAAGTACCGAGCCTAGGGTTTTCTCATGCAGCTTTTGCCGGAGAAAGTTCTCCACATCCCAGGCCCTAGGAGGTCACCAAAACGCACACAAACAGGAGCGTGCACTAGCCAAGAAGCGTGAAGGGTCGGATGTTGGTGCAACTCTTGGGCAATTTCCATACAATCCCTATTCAAGCCTTCCAACAAACCAATATTATGGATCTTTTAATAGGTTGGTTGGGGTGCGGATGGATTCCTTGATCCACAAGAAACAGCCTTATCCATGGAATTCCTTCGGAGGGTATCGGCATGGGCATGGTGGGTGGTCTAGGCAAGTTATGGTGAGTACACAGCCTTCAGTTGATAGGCTAAGGGCAGGGAGTTCGAAGGCTTTTAGTGGCGTCCCGTTTGGGAATTTTTCTTCTCCTTCTTCTTCTTCAAGGTTTGAGGATCACAATGGCTTATTTCGGAACCCTTGTGCTTCTCCCTCATCAAATATTGCCTTCAATATGCCACCCAGTACTGATCATCTCCAGCGACCAAACAGGGCTCCAAAAAGTGACCAAACAGATGGATCGGGACTTGATTTATCTCTCAAGCTCTAGCAATATTTGTTTATTAGAATATTACATTCATATTTTAGCAGTATTTAATTAGTTTTATGCATGCTTTTAATTCACATTAAAAACACATACTTAATTATTGATATTGTTTAGTCCCGTTTTCAATTTATGAATGTTAATGAACTTCCTCTTTTTTTTTTCCTTTGTCATAAAAATATTAAAAAAATTTAGTTTCTTCATTAATATTCTCTCTTGAAAAAAATGACTTTGGATTTTTTTTTTCTATCGTATATTCTCGAGTCGTCATGAAATTAAATGGTATTTCTCTCAATTCCCTTAGATTTCAACAATTACCTTTGAATTACCTTGATCGATGGTCAAGGAGGGAGAATAATCATGCTAATAAACTTTGTATTTGAGATCAGATGGAAGGTTTGGATGCTATATGAGATCTGATTATATACTTCCCTCTTTCCTTTTGTTAATTTTTTTTTTTTGTTATTGTTTCATTGACTGTCTGTTTTTTGTTTGGAGGTTTTAGGGGTATTTTGTATTGTGGTAATTATTATTTTTTAAAATATTTTTTATTTAAAAATATATTATAATCATATTTTTTTTACTTTTAAAAATTTTATTTTTGACATAACATATTAAAAGAATATGAAAATATTAAAAAAATAATTAAAAAACAATATAAAAAATATTTTTAAAACTGAAAAACAAATGAAAATGCATGGGATCCTTGTTTGAACTTTCTTTTTGGTCGTAGGCCCTCACAAACTTAATTAGAATCTCTTTATTATTTTGCAATTCAACACACATATTGGTGGAATTGATGAGTCATAAATGGGAAGTGATTGCTGTGAAACAAAAAGAAGCTCCTCTATTTGAAGACTATATATAGTTGACTAAATGTGCAAATACATGGAAATAAAGTAGCTGATTGCTTAAAAAGGGTGCACGGGCATTGAAAAGGTTGCTGATAACCCCATAGAGATCTTGGTATTTTCAAGATTATGATGGGCTGGAAGGTGCAGGAGACTAGGCTTGCGTAGGTTGATTAGCTGTAAAACAAGTCTTTTTTGTGGATTTAGGAGACCCCCGATACGTAATTTAGCACTGATGACGGAGAAAAAAGTCTTAAATATCACGTTGATTTGCAAAAAGCATAGCTTGAAAGAGGAAGAAAATGTTTTCTTATCAAGGAGCCCCTCCCTTGCCTTGAAGTTAAGCGTTGTTTACATGGCCTTGAATATATACATATAGCTGTGTTTATGCGAAGATAGGAAATGTACTTGTTATATATAGTTTTTAACTACTTACAGTCAAAGGCATAGAGTGACAACAATTCACTATAAATGCCGTCTTAGTTCTAGGTTTTGTACGAGTATAGAATGATCAGTGTACTTCATATGTATAGTTTTTGACTACTTATAATAGTTAAAGGTCTAGAGCGACAACAAATCACTATGAAAGTTGTCTTAATTCTACGTTTTGTGGTGTACATTCGATGATGATTACACGACCAGTCTTCGGAGGATACATATTTAAGAAGCATGCTTTCATTTATATGCATCTCCTGGATGGGTAGAAGAAGAGCCTGTTGTGTTTTTGGAACAGATATATACAGCGAAAATGATAGATTTAAAATTTTCTGAGTTTCAATTTCCTGTTAAATAGATCTAGAATTATTTATGATTTATACAAAAATTATCTGAAGATCAGATGTTTTTTTTTGCTTTAAATAATTGTTTCATGCCTAAGTTGTCGCATACTATAAGTCGTCCAAGTGTATAGCTTCTAATAGTCATCTACACGAACCACTAACGAGAAATCTCCTAAACTCTTTTAAGAGAGAGGGATTTATTATGTTTTTGAGTGCTAACTCTTTTCTTTTGTGTTTTTTCAAATGTTTTATGTATTGTACTATTTACTATGCACTTCACATGCAAAAATAAAAGGCATAACATTCTATTTATAGAAAAACATAAAATCTCTATAAATAACAGAATATTAATTTTTCCATTGAATAATATCACATATATTATTTCAATATAATTTTAGAAATTTATTCAATTAAATCTCTACTTGATTTTTATAGATTTAGAATTATAATTCCTTGTATAAGTTACACTTTAGTCTTCAATTTTTAAAATGTATTTACAATAAAGTCATACTTGATTAATCATCACATTTTAATTTTTAATCAATGGTTCTTATGTGTGTGACTCAATAGATTTTTTAATAAGTTAGTCCAAATATAAATCACAATTCTAATTAAAATAGGATTAAAAAATTATTTTATTATCAATTCAACAATTGATTGATTTATATTTGAAGATCAAGTACAATATCTAGCAACCTGTCATGATCCTCCAAATATTAAAAAAATAAGTAGTAGTTTGATTTAATCTTTCAGTGTCCAGATTTAGTAATTATTCATTTATTAACAATGTTTTGATTTAAACATTATAGTATAGAGTGTATTTACTATGTTAAGTCATGTTTATTTTCAACAACATAATCATTAATTATTTAAATATGATTTGAAACTTTTTTCAAATCTCATTCCATCTTATAAAAATTTATAATTAATACTAATTGAAAATAGATGAAATATTTTCTTTTTCTAATTCACCTAAAGTGATGAATCCCCTCTTGATTATTTAAATATATTAATATATTTAATGCTATACTCAATATCTACTCATTTGTTACCCTTGATTAGATCGTGTAGCAATATCAAAATATAACACTTTTTATAAGATAACTTAGTAATCTCAAATCTAATAATCACTTACACAACTATTACGTGAGTCTATACATATACACATGTGATCTCTCTATGTAGAATTCTTATGCAGGTCAACTCAGTGTACATGTTATCTAACAAATACCTACATATTAATTCTAGGTATTCCCTTGTTTCTCAGCTTACAAGAACAACATTTTCATTTCATAAAAATAAAAACATAATATATATATTAGTCTTAACAACTTCAATTAATATTCAATCATAATACAACATTAACCAGTAACATTTTAGAAACAATATATTGATTCAATAAAAATTTCATAATTATAACTTTATATTATTTTTTTATAAAATATTTTTATTTCAAAAACTTTATTTTTACTTTAGATTCACTAATAGATGAATATTAAAAATAAATAAATCTTTTTTAATAAATTAAATATATTTACATTAAGATAATACCAACTAATTAACTACGGTACATATAAACTAACACAGCCTCTTTCCAAAGTTCTCGCCGGCTGCAACTCGGCAGGTTAATTCAAGAATCACGATAAATATGCTGTGGCGTCCACTTGAGGTGCAAATTTAATCTTCCAGATTTAGCCTCATCAAGTTGGAAGCACTCTTTGTATTCCCCTTCCAATATGACCCTGGTCAAAGTTAGGATGCATCTTCCCATATAATCCTGAATAAAAATAAAATTAAGAACAAAAACTCTGTCAATAATCATCACAGCGACACAAGGTCAGCAAACGAGGGCATGCACAGTGCAGTAGCCTCTAAATCCATCAAAGTAACTAGATCTTAAGTTATTTATCAGGATTCCCTTCTTTTAAAAGCTTGAAAATGCCAAGCACCAAAGATCCTGACAGGAAAAATGCGCACAGGCACCACCATCGCAGTCCCATGCTGAGATATGCACATAGTTGTGGTGCAGAGATCAGTTTTTATATAGTATCAAAGACACTCATTTGACCAATATGCTTAACATCAGAAAATTAATGGAGGGCATGGACAAGGGACTCATATAAGCATCCAGTTCGGAAGTCAGTTCCACCACATAATTTACAAAGACATTAATTTTGGCGTACGATGTGCAAGCAGTAAACAGCGAGCATTTTGATGATTGCCCAAAAAACGTAAATAATAGTGGAATTGATGAAAACTTTCTAATTTCAATAGCATTGACAATAAGAGCAGCTTTACTTACTCTCAAACAAACCCACAAATTTTCTTATTAAAATGTTCTTTCAGGTCATCATAGCACCAACCTGTGGGGATAATTGCGAGAATGCAATTGAACCACAGAACTATGGGATAACAATGATCACACCTATACCATCATGTAACCAATGAATTATGAACTTGAAAAATACAGCAAACGTTTTTTTTTTACCTTCCCGAATGTGTCATGATCCCAAACTTCGATAATAAGCATATCATGCAATCCATCCTCAACAACAAAGTCAAAAGTTTGATTCCAAACAGGATTCAAGCAGTTGTTCACGACCTGCACAAGGAAATCAAGAATGAAGCAAAATTATGCTCTGCAGCTAATAAGAATCACAGTACTACTGAAGATTTAAGAAGCCAAGAGCATGAGGCAGAAATGCAAAGATAGATTAAACCCCCTTCTTCAAGGGTCTCATTCACCGTAAGAAATGCACAAGGAACAGAAATAACTAGAAGTGAAAAGGGCAAGATTAATGAAGAAATCACAAGTGATATAGCATTTAAAAATATTACCAAAAAATTTTCATGGTTTGGCATGAAACCTTACCCTCGTTTTGTTTCTCATCTCTGATTTCTTCATTGTTAGTGTAACGAAGGGGTCAGCCTTACCCATCAAATCCACCATTGGCAAATCTTCTGCAGAAATGACAGTGACAGCGAGAACTCCTCTAATAATAACCTCTCTTCTCTTTTGTGTGACTTCATTTCCATTTCCAATAACTCCCGTACCATTTTCCCCGCTTTTAAGTACCTTCTCCAAAGAGGTCATTGAGAAGTCAGAGGAAAAAGGGTTGACAAGGCCATTCTCCACGCCAAAAGGACAGTACAAAAGCTCCAGGTGCACCTAAAATCATACAATAGTTGAGACAACCATAGAATTGTGACATTTCCTCATGGTTCCAAGGAGATAGAAGATCTCTCTGAGTTTTCATGATAAAGTATTTCCGAAAGGAGGTAACGAGTGTTCTCACCTGCCCCCTGTTTTTATTATCTCGTTGAACCTCCAAATCCTTGACCAGCTTCAACCACACATCCTTCACTTTACCAGGCTCAAGCTCACTTAGCTTTACTTGGGCGCATCCAAGAAGCTCAGATGCCTGTAGCCCCTCATCATCATAAACTTTTACCACTAAGTGTTGTGTGGATGCATCTTCAACAACAAATTCAAAGTGTTCGTTCCATATTGGATTTAGATCATTGTTCTACAGGGGAAAATATCTCAAATCAGGTTATGCAACAAAAAATCCGCTCGAGGAAAAGGTTATCTTAAATTACACTACCAAAGAGTGTTATGACACTCACGATTATTTTGCTGGTTTTTGTTTTGTCAGGTAAAGGGCGTATGTATAACTTTGCAAAGGGATCCGATTTCCCAATGAGGTCTTTATTTGTCAAATTCTTTGCCTGCACAAGCTTCACCTCCAATATTCCCACGGGCTTTAACTCCAAGTCACTGCACAATAACATTATTAGTTACTTCAATGAATTGCTAAAAAGAAAACAGTAGCAACCAATAACCACCACCAGACCCTGCCCCATCTCCCATGGTCCCATCCTAGCAGGTTGAGAGGAGAAAAAGCACCACCAACGATGCCATCACCCCCTTATGAGTAGTCCTATGGTCCCACCCTCTCTCTAACTATTTGAAAAGAAAAACTGAACCACCAACAATGCCATCACCACTTCTGGGCAGCTGAACCATTAATTTAAAGAGAAAGAGACTGTCAACAGACATTTGAGCATGAAAACTTAATGCAAAGTGCAAAGTCCACCACTCGGTGAGTGTGCAAGGAGATCAACAGTACATTTATTGTACTTGGTGATTCCAGAAGCAACTGTTACTTGCAGTTTTTGGAAATATGCCTGCCTTGTATAGAAATATTGGACTACGGCCACCTCACACAACTCCATGTTTGCTTGGGAACAGGTGTCAAGTTGAGCAGACATATAAGCAGCCTGTCTGAAGAGTGCGTGATAATGGTATGCAAACAGAGTGTGGCCCTCAAAAGGTTGCAAGATTTAAAGAATGGCATGTCTAACATCCATATTGGGAATAATTGCAGGAAATCATTCTGTAACACTTCTTCCAAGTTATCATGTGATATCAGACTCCCGTTAAACTCTTTCAATGAAGTGAAAAGGTGTGAGTGAGGAAGATCTCCAGTATACAAATTTGGTCCAAGACCTCAAAAGCCATTCCATTAAGTATTTTTTGGGTGATGAGCCCATGGTGTTACACTTGATCATTCAAGTTACCCAAATGCTTTTCTACAATCATGGAATGAATATTGAGAGACCAGCAATCAATGACACAGGTTTTTATAAGAAAAGAAAAATGAAAGTGCAACAAAAGTTCTGGTTTCTATCTCTTTCCGTGTACTGATATACCTGTAATCCCCAGGCAAAATTGGAACAACTTTCCGAACAGGCCAGGTGATAGAATCTTCAACAGCATTCCGTATTGTCTCCTGTATGAGTAAACATGCAGCTTTATTATGCTTGAATCATGTTGTCACATAAATCTGGAAAGTAAAGCTCTGTTGTTTTTCAAGAAAAAGAATATTTGCCCCCACCATCCTCCACAAGCACCATATACAAGCAATCAAGTATTAGCTTATGACCGAACATATAAAACACCCTTGTAATAAGAAAAAAGCAACATGCTTCACCCATGATCTACAATTTACCTACTTGAAATAATCTAGTCTCTCACAACACAGCCTAAGTCTAAAATCTTCAAAGGCCAACAGAATATTTCATTATGCAATCACAATGATCGATCCCAAATTGCGGCGATAATGGCTTTTGATTAACTTCAATTCAAGAACTTGTGAATTGTCGCACTTTGTCCTTAAAAATCCAATTTGAAATTCAAATGGAGCTTCAAATCTTTGGTATCAAATCATTCACAAAGCCATGAAGATCATGTACCTTTTCACAAACCTATACTAGGAACTTGTACACTTTAATCTCCTTGACAGAATCTACCAGGATATCAACTGACAGACTAAACATCTTAAGTCCATCATTAAGACAATAATATAAATGCCAATGAGACTGGAAACTTTTAATCCAGTATTGAATTAAATGCATGAATTAGAATTAAATAAGAGAATTGTTGTACTTTCATTTCTTTTATCATATGACGAAATGAAGGAGGCCAACAATGGGTTGTACAAACCTGAATAGCATCATCAAGTCCAGGAATTGCAGAGATGTCACCGCCAATAACTTTAAGTGTAAAATCCATTTTTTTCTGCAAGACAAAACCATGTACGCTAAAAACTTATACTTCCTCAGTGTATTCATGCACAAGCTCATGATCATGTGTGAGAAAGAGAGACCTAAAGAACACATTAGCACAGTTAGCTATTTTGTCTAAATTCACTTCTTTGTAGTCAAATAGATCAGATTGAAGCTTTGGATTAGATTACTATGATTTGGACAGCATGATGCTACCATTCCCATTCAAATGACACTTCAAGCTCCCAGTCCCACAAAAAAAAATGTCTTATATATATATCAAAAGATAG
>Ga0307515_10022996_pt1 | contig 10955 bp, 11 predicted proteins | sample 17_EM_MG_FD_194513 | JGI IMG/M metagenome (GOLD analysis project Ga0307515, IMG submission 194513) | Populus trichocarpa ectomycorrhiza microbial communities from riparian zone in the Pacific Northwest, United States - 17_EM | ecosystem: Host-associated > Plants > Roots > Unclassified | place...
AGCTCACTCTCGCACGGCTAGGGAACAACCGCAGTCTTGTCCGGCTGCCGTCTTCACCTGCCCTTCCCTTCCAGGTGAAGAACTAACCACCGCCGAGAAGGAGATATTAATCCCCGCTGACCGGTAAGTCCCCATTCGCATCGGATATAAAGATATAGCTGATAATTTTGGGGGTGGACAGGTACGGCTCCTTCTCCCCTACGTCCGGGGATCCGCCCCTCGGATCTCACATACGAGCATTGTCCTACACTTCCGCCTCACGCCGTTCTCTATCTCCAGAAACGACCCGTCCTTTGCGGGACCTGAAACTGATGTAGCACACGCGCGAAAATTGTCGTGTGTGTCCAGGCAGAGACCGCGGGACGGAGCCGAAAGCAACAACAGAGGACTCGGGGTCCCTTGGGCAAGGAGGCAGTATCAGGTGGGTACAAGGTTTCTTGGGTATAAGTGAAGGGCGGTATTAATTCATAGATTTGCGGAACAGGGGAATACCGACGTACTCTTCGTACGATATCCAGGTTGGCCTTGATGTTCCTCGGACAATCAACAGCCATGGGACGTTCAAGACGCAGTATGGGATGGGATAAGTCGCTCGGTTTGCGATGGGTCCCTCAAATCGACCCTTTTGGGACAGGCAACGAGCAAGCGAATTCGTCGGCCGCTTCCTTCGTCGGCCTCATGAGCTGGATATGAGTAGGGGCTAGTCAGGCCAACCACTCCGGCTGCTACTCTAATATCCCGCGTTTGGCATAGTCAACTTACAGATATGAATATCACTAGGTTTCAACTCCACGTTCAGCCTTGATGAGATGGGACATACGCGTGTACCCTCCACTACCACGCCAAGTTCCATTTCTTCTGCATTCACCTGAGGGTGCTACTGGAATTGTTTGGCTCGTTTGTCTCGCCATAGAAATGCTCTAATGAAGCCAGTATGGAGTGGAGCCATACAAGACTAAAATGATTAAGTAACGTTTTGAATAACGACTCCCACATGAACGTGTTCCAGAGACCTCTCCACAGTTGACTTGGCTGGTCATCGGGGGCCAGCCAATCGCGACGTTTGTCGTGATGCAGTAGCCATCAGGTCGATCCGACTGGGCGAGTGGACTCATCGTCGCCAGTAACAAATCTCAGTACACACTCGGCGGTGATGGCCTCGTCCACCAAAACTCGCCTTTATTCGTCGCGAGCCCCCAAAGCCACGCCCAGCCATCTGCAAACCAAACTCTCTACACCGCTGGATTGTTCAGCCAGAAATATCAACGCAAGCGATGCCGCCAAATCACCTCTCTAACTCGGTTCCTCAACTGGAACGGAAAGCCGACAGCAAGTGCATAGGATGATGGCGTCCTCACTAGAACCGAGGATAATGTCTTCGGAGAGCTCGTGGTTGACTTTGGTCGCCGACCAGTGCGCCCCGTTTGGTTTCTAAACGTTTCCATACCGTCTGAGAAGGGCATACCACGGCTCACCACTCACCAAACTCCTCTTCTACGCCATTTCCTAGGGTTCCCGGCAGGCCCGGCAGGCCCGTCAAGAACGAGGAGACCCCTTCATCTTCCCCTACTAAACCTTGACCGATGTGCCACCTCCAAAGCATCGAAATAGTGGTACACCTTCTTGTGTCCACGGTCAAGGTGTAGGCGCCAAGATGGAGGGCAAGATGGAGGTCAAGCAAGGTCAAGAACACTGGACGGAGGGGCAGTCCGAACGACACTGAATAATATAAAGAAGCCAATGGCAAAGGAGATGATCTGGAGATAAAAGCTATACTCCTATCCCCGACCGGTGACGCCACACTCCCAACGAGGCAGCGCACCCGAGAGACCAGACCTATAATCCACCTTGTAAATAGCAAACCCCTCTCGTCACATCCCCTGCGCACGGATTCATAGACTACTGACCAGGTGGTGTCTCAATTGGTTCCATAATGTAAATGGAAGCGGGAACGCCCAAAAGATATTATCACCCAACTAGATATTTAAACACTTGAACACCACTGGAATGTCCTCATCAAGTGGTTCGGCTTTGCTTCTATTATATGGAATATAGGCTGGGACCAAGTTAAGAACTAATGCGAGTCGGATGGCAGAGGCCCGACAACAATACTCATGTCACCCCGGCCAACATACTGCCCTGCTTGGGCCTGTTATGACGTCTTGGTTCAGCCACACACCTGTCCAGCCTCAATTCTGTCCAGCCACACTTCCCGAGTATGCCTAGTCATATCGAGCTATGACCATGGCCACGATTAGGACCGACGTATTGTTTGTATGGCTGTTGTGGTTATCCCTATTGTCCAGATGTTCGTCAGTTTATTGTTCGTTCTGTATATAGAGCGCAATATATTGAGCGAAGGGCGAAGATCCTCACGGTTCTTTTCGCCCGCTCACTCACTGAACTAGGGTTATCGTTATTTCCAACAGGTTGGAGAAAGGGTATAGATAGAGGTGATCGCGTGTGTGTATTCTCCCTGCCATAGCCCAGTCTGAATGAGCGACCGCAAGGACACAAGCACGGAAAATGAGCATGACTACAATGGAGACTATGGACTTACTGTGGCAAACGTCGAGAGTCCGATGGATATCTGGACAGCCGCCGCTTCGATGACAATCGCAGCAGTGAGCGCAAACTTGAAGAAGAAAGACTAAGATAGGAGGAAGAGGGATTATAAATTAGATGGACGATGGCCTCCTGTCTGCTATGTTGCTACAGCCTCCCTACTTTCCCCACCTACGCATATTATTTCGTCCCGTTGGAATATTGAATCCACCGTCACTTACCGTCTGGTCAGTTGTTAGAGCACCCGTCATGAATTGGGGTAGTCCCGAATTCGAACCCTGGTCCAGTCATTTTATGTACTTTAGCACGTCCAAACATACTCATATTACCTCTATTTACACCCAAAAAGACCGACAGCGAGACGCTTAAACTAGGTGTTGTGCCTTGGCAATGTCGTGAAATAAACCACAACCCTGGAATACCTGATTCTCCCCAATAACCACATAAGCGTATTCCTGAACGCTATGCATGGAGGATCGGGGGCTCATCAAATAGAATAGAAGAGCCCGTGAACGTACAATCCCCAGAGATATATAACATTCTTAGATGGTTGTTCGCAACTGCTGTGGGCGCCAAGACGAACACCTTACAAACACAACGAGGACTCTTGTTCCTGTTGCCTGTTTAAACCATGGTAGAGCGGTATCTGGGGAAGCGGTTTCGCAATTCCTCCTAGGACGTTTGTGAGATTCGTGCATAAGCAGTAAGCAAGGTGCGCATAACCCATACAGTAAAGGCCTAAGGTATAGGTGAGGGACAAGAGAGAAGTAAAGGAGCAATGGGCGAGGACGAGACATCGACAACGAAATACTCTCACAGGCGAGGATGTAATGGAGTCTATTGAGATCGAGTTCTATTCCTGAAAGGATGTCGCACTGTAGAAGCGGTTTCCGTGTGTACGTGGGCCGTAAAAGTGCTTCTGCGATTGTTCAGCATAGACGAAGTGGGTCTAGTCGAAGCATGCACACCTACCTATAAACTCCGTGAGTATGAATAGCGAGAAAATACGGCAGGTGCGTTTCCAAAAGACCGACGGGCCACTCAGACGTGTTCTCGCCCTCGACGAGTGAAGATGAGCTGTACTTAACGTTTCTCACCCTGACCAGTAGAGCGAGAGCACAATGGCAACCCTTGTGACCGGGTTTTTCTGTTTTACTCGAACCGCCTTGTTCCAGAAATCATGGAGACGAGGGTGGCAGTATCAGAATCCAGAGCGCAATTAAATTGATAGACGTCAGCTGTCATCAGCCGTCGTGGGGTGCGGGCAACCAACACCGAACCTATCCACCGAACCTCTCCCGATCTCTCCTGCACCTTAGAAGTTAAGTCTTGCAGTGTGGACAACCATGGCGACCAAAGCACCCCAAGGGATGAATCTGTGAGCACATTGATGGTTATATAGCGCCGCATGGTCGCTGATGATGCCTAAAAAGTCTCTACCTGAATGGTGCGGCGCTTCACTCAACTTAGGTCCACATCGCTCACCTAGGATAACAAAAAGAAATTACTGTGCAAGATATCCCAGATTTGAAGTATAAGCTGGTGCTGTTTGTAGGAAGTGAGGCGATAGAGTTAGAAAGGAAAGACAACCACGCCTGGATACCAGTCCAACGCCCGTATGTCCTCTGTCTTTTCAGTAGGTACACTCACCGTAGCCTGTGGGTATATAGAGATATTTCTCCGACATCCCAATTACGCGTAGAGATTCAAATCAAGAGTGGTCATCTACCGTGGGCGAAGAAGAACCAGAGTATCAAAGAGATCAACATTCAAAAGCCATTTAATGAGTATTGGACATCCAAAGAGCACGAGATTACGGTACCAGGTTTGCCATAACCCCCAACCAGTCCGCTCCTATCTGATAAAAAAGCGCAGAGGTAGTTCTCCTTGGAAAGCATCGTTTCTCTATTGAATTATATTTCTCTGCGACCCCTGCGGTTCGCCTCTTTGCAACCGCGTATCGCATCCAACTGACAATGTCTGCATAGGCGGAATCTCTGCACTCGTTGCTCAAGGAACTCGAGGGGTTGTTAAAGGAGTACTCCCCGATGATGGAAACATCAACAGAGAGGGTCGTGGACAAGGCTATTAAGTACGGGGCTGTCTTCGCAGAGGTCAGTTCTCCCAAATGGCAACCAGCGAGGGATTGACTTCTTCCAGTTGAATCCTATCGCGAAGGCTGTCTTCGGTCTTGCCAGCGTCACGTTTGAGGTTCGTGCCGTCTGTCTGCGTATCAGGAATGGCGCTAACGAATGTCTGTTCAGCTCTTGAAAGAACAGAACAAGTACGACCAGATGCCCTCGGCACTACTGGATCGGTTGCAGCGCATTTTGCCTTTGGGGACGAAGGTTGCAAATGATGTCGTCTGCGAGGAGACAGAAATCCTGGAGAAGGTCATCCAGAGGATGTTCGAAGTGATGCGAATGGTCGCGGAGTTCTCATGCAACTATGTCAAAGGTAATACGCGGTCATTTTATGGAGTTGGCAAATACTGATAATCACAGCGAGAGGGGTTGGTGGGTCGGCCTACCCAGAGAAGATCGAAGAAATGGACAGAGAGTTGACCAAGGTGATTGAGGACTTCAACCATGCAGTAGATGTTGAGGCACTCCGGCTAGCCAAAACGAATCGTAAGCACTTGTTATCCCTATCTGGTGATAATTGTTCTCAATGGCTCGTGTAGAGCAAGAATTTCTGCTGACTCGGCTTAAACGCGTCGAGACTGGTTATGACCTGACACTCTGCTGTATGGCGGGCACCCGGGAGACTTTGTTGAATCAAATCATGGCCTGGGCGGCCAATGAATCAGATACGAGCAATATTTACTGGATTCACGGCTTACCGGGAATTGGAAAAACGTCGTTGGCTCATTCCGTCTGTAAAAGGCTTCACAACAAACAACGGCTCGCCGGAGCGTTTTTCTGCCAGAGGGATGACGCGAATATGAGCGATATCAGAAATATCCTTCCTACTCTCATCTCCAAACTCGCCGAAAATTTTCCCCCTTTTCGAAGCATCGTCGCAGACCGTCTTCGTAGCGACCCAAATCTAACATCAAAGTCGATGGATGACTCTCTCTTCCTTGACTTCATCTGCAACCTTCCTCGCCACCCAAAGCACACTCTCGTCTTTGTCATTGACGCACTCGACGAATGTGGTGACGATCAAAATCGTCCAGGCCTCTTGAAGGCGGTGACCGAGGCGGCTTCCCATGCTCCGTGGCTCAAGATTATTGTGACCAGTAGACCTGAAGACGAAATCCAACGTTTTTTCAATCGCCTCCCCCGATCATCCTATTCGCGATATGACCTGGCCACGGACCAAGAAGCCGGAGCAGATTTGCAGACCTTCGCCCGAAGCCAGTTCGACTTGGTGGCCACAGCGTGGTGTCTTCCCACCCCTTGGCCAGAACAGCCGCTCTTTGACGGGGTAATCTCTCGGGCGAACGGTCTTTTTATCTTCATCAAAACTCTTGTTCTTACCTTAAGCAATGTGAAGATCCCGATGAGACTTTGAAGACAGCCTTGCAAGACTCAGTCGGAACCGGTTTGAAACCACTCTACAACCTCTACTCCAGTATCCTAAAAGAGCGAAGGGTGCCAAGCAATGCCGAGTTTCGCCAGGTGATTGGAGTGCTTCTTGCAGTGGCTCCATATCGCACATTGTGTGAAGAATCGATTGCAGAGCTGGCAGGAGTGAGGCCCCACCTGGTCAAAAAGTGGGTAAATAATCTCGGCTCTCTGCTATATCGAGACGAAGCGGCCAATGGAGGGGTTCGTGTCCGACATTTGTCAATTTCGGATTTCTTCGTCAGCGGTCACTGCGCCTATCAAGTCAACCTCGAAGACGCAAACATGAAGCTGGGAATTGCTTGCCTCAAGACGATGGTCGCACAGCTCCGTTTCAATATCTGCAAGCTCGAAGATTCCCGGCTTGCTAATGCGGACATCCATGATCTCCCAACGCGAATCAATGAGCACATTTCCGACATTTTGCAATATAGTTCTCTCTATTGGTCAAATCATCTTTGCTTTACTCCCGACAATGGAGATCGTTGTGTGTGGGGAATGTTGAAGGAATTCTTTGGAGGATTGTATGAGTTATTTTGGGTCGAAGTATTGAGTATTATGGGAATGGTGCCGATTGGTGCTCCAAGCCTGCGAAGAGTGATCTCTTGGGCCAAGGCGAGTCCAGCTTCGTATTTCCATCTGCCAAAAAATGATTCTAACTTGATGTAGAATGTCAATTCAGCTGTTGTTGAGAGAATCCAGGATGTTTGTCGTTTCATTATCACCTTCCACACCCCAATCGCTACCAGCACTCCGCACACCTATATTTCGACGGGACCCTTCCTACCTTCTCAGTCACCTTTATCGAGCATCTTCAGCAGATGGTTTACTAAAGCCATCAAGATGCAACGAGGGAAATTGTTGTCATGGCCAGCGTCACCAATGCAATGGATCGGACACTCTCATGCAGTCATATCCCTCAGCTGTTCCCCAAACGGGCAACACATTGTCAGTGGATCTGTTGATAAGACGATACGCATCTGGGACGTCGAGACTGGTGCAACCATTGGCAGCCCACTGAAGGGCCACACTGGCAATGTGGAATCCGTTGCCTACTCTCCAGACGGACAACACATCATCTCTGGATCCGATGATATGACCATACGGATTTGGGATGCTGAGGCTGGTGTTCCAGTCGGCAGGCCTCTAGAGGGGCACACAGATCAGGTGTGGGCAGTTGCTTACTCCCCCAATGGGCAGTACATCGTCTCCGGGTCTCGTGACATGACCATTCGAATCTGGCATGCCGAAACTGGCGCAGCAATTGGTACACCTCTTGAGGGGCACACTGATTTTGTGTGCTCTGTTGCTTTCTCTCCCAATGGACAGCATATCGTCTCGGGATCTAATGACAAAACCATTCGAATCTGGGATGCCGACACTGGTATCGCAGTTGGAAACCCTCTAAACGGACACACTGACGGCGTGTGGTCTGTTGCATACTCTCCCGATGGGCGGCATATCGTCTCCGGATCCGCTGACACAACCCTTCGAATCTGGGATGCCAAGACTGGTGCTGAAGTTGGCAAGCCTCTAGAGGGGCACATGGATCGGGTGCGGCCTGTCGTTTACTCTCCCAATGGGCAGCATATCGCCTCCGGATCTCTTGACAAGACCATTCGAATTTGGGATGCCGAAACTGGCGCAGCGATTGGCACACCTCTAGAGGGACATCTCTCGTATGTGTACGCTGTTGCCTATTCTATCAATGGGCGGCATATCGTCTCTGGATCCGGTGATCAGACCATTCTAATTTGGGATGCCAAGACTGGTGCCGCATTTGGCGACCCTCACACTCTCGGGGTGTTGTCCGTGACTTACACTCCCGATGGGCGGCGCATCATTTCCGGATCCGTTGACACGACTATTCGGATATGGGATGCCGAAACTGGTGCTGCAGTTGGCAAGCCTCTACAAGGGCACACTGATTACGTGTGGTCCGTTGCTTGCTCTCCCAATGGACGACGCATTATATCCGGATCTGATGATAGAACCATTCGAGTATGGGATGTTGAGAGTGGTGCTGCAGTAATGAGACCTCTAGAGGGGCATACTGGGGGTGTACAATCCGTTGCTTACTCTCCTGCTGGGCGGCACATCACTTCTGGCTCTGATGACAACACCATTCGAATTTGGGATGCTGATACAGGTATTGCGATCGGCGAGCCTCTAAATGGCCACACTTCCAGTGTGCAGTCGGTTGCATACTCCCCTAATGGGCAGCACATCATCTCTGGATCTGATGATCAGACCATTCGAATATGGGATGCTGAGACTGGCGCCGCCATTGGCTACCCTCTAGTGGGGCATACTGACGATGTGTGTTCTGTTGCTTACTCTCCTGATGGACGCCATATCATATCTGGATCTCGCGATATGACCATTCGGATCTGGGATGCTGAGATTGGTGCTGCCGTTGGCAAGCCTCTGGAGGGGCACGCTGGTAATGTCCGGTCTGTTGTTTACTCTACCGACGGGCAGCACATTATATCTTCATCTGGTGACAACAGCATTCGAATCTGGGATGCCACTACTGGTGCTGCAATTGGCAAGCCTCTGATGGCGCATGCCGACTTTGTGAGGTCCATCGCTTGCTCTCCTGATGGGCAGCACATTGTCTCTGGGTCTTGGGACACCACAATTCATGTATGGAAGTTATTTCCACATCCTCCTATCCAACCGTCCCTCTCTTGTAACCAAATCCATGCCGATTTTTGTTCCCAGCCAGATGCAAATGGTTGGGTCAGAGACTCAAAGAACGGGTTACTATATTGTGTACCTACGGACTGTTGTACAGCCTGCATTCACCTGCTCTCCTGACAATCCCTCCGACCTCTCATACTAGGTCAGTTGCTCTTGATTTTGAGGACTTTGTCTTTGGAACCTCTTGGACAGAGATTTTCAACGGTGCAAACACATAGACATTTTTTCCAACCTCTGTACTTGTGTTTAGGTGTAGTAGTACCTCGTCGATTACTGCACTGCTAGTCCGTTCGTCCGTAGTCTTCTCATCTTGGCACAATAGTATGCAAAGATCAACCATATTTGGGCAGTGAATAACCATTTTTATGAGGGTTCATACCTCTTTACTTTGCATGATCCAACGACTCCATGCTGTTCCAAATGCTCTCCCGGAGAATATCGCACCAGTTGAAAGGTTGTGCTCATCGATCATCGTCTTCTCGGTGTTTCTCTTCCACGTTCTATCACAAATGAGGGAGTTTTGGCGCAAGGGCGAGAGCTCACCGTCGTGCTAATAACATAGCTTTTTTAACAGGTTTACGGGTGTCGCTAGCTTCGAAAACGCACTCCCGAGCGTCTCGAGCCGCTGGTTGCTGAAGTCCGTGTTCACCGACTTCATACCGAGAAGCTATTGGAAGAGAAATGAAAGGCTACACCGGGGATTGAACCCGGGACCCTCCAGCTCTAGTTCTAGGGTGCGTTGCCGCTACGCTGCGCTACCCAGCCGGTAAGTGGAGGAATCATCGACCCCAACAGAAGCACCATGCGGAACTGTGCTTGGGATATATCAGAGACGTACTTGGTGAGTGATAGAGGGAGCTTGAGGAGTTGTGCGATGCTAACAAAGCAGCGAAAGGTTCTAGCGATGCACGACAACCAATGCCAAGTTAAAAATTAAGTGACCGACTAGTCAGTGAAAGGTTTCGCTGGGTAGTATCACATTATACTACTACGACAGCCCTTTTTGGCGTGCTCCGTGGCGACCGCCTGAGGAGTCGGACCTAATTGACAGAGAGTTTCAGTTACCGCCAAGCCCACGCTAGAAAACCGGGAACCTCATGTGGTCGTGTTTCTGACTGTAACTTCGGTAGGACCACAGCCGCCAGACCCGTGTCGACAATCCTGGATGGAGAAGTGTGCGTAAACGTTGTCATGATCGTCTCGTCGAGGCCAGTATTTTGAAAATCTTTCCGGTTGCAACTGGCCCGTAAGTCGCAGTGTAGTTCGCGAATCGCGGTATATCCACACTCGAGTGAAGGCAGATTTGATACGTACCAAGAATGTCCTTGGAACAAACAGATGTCCGTGGGGCCGAAGCTTGTAAGTCGCAGAGAACATCTCTATGCTCGATAAACTGACGAGACCATAATTTATGGTCCTTTACGTAGCCCTATAATTTGTCGTGGCGAATCGACAGAACCCCCCAAGTCTTTTCAATATTACATGGAGCCTCTTACGCTTGCGTTCCACTATCTCACAGTATCTTGGTGTAGTTCCTTATGAATTATGGAGTTGTTGAGGACGGGTTGTGAGTAGAGAGTAGGGGTCAGTCGAGCCAACTAGTAGGACTACTACGCCAAATATCATGATTGTTTGGCATGGTAAACCTATAGAAACGAAAGATGACATTACTGGTTTACAGCTCTACTTCAGCCTTGGTGAGGTGGAATGTATGCGTGTATCTCTCGATCGACTACCACCTCGCCAAGCGCCATTTCTTCTGCGCTCGCGGCGCGACTGGACGATTACTGTGGGACTAGTCCCGCGGGTGCATCCTAACGAGAGCGCTCAATCCGCGTTGATATGGATTGCAGGAGTTGGGTTCTCCTGGAAGTACATTGTGAGTTGTAGCTCGCCCCTGGTTGAGGTGACCTTACCTCTCTTTCTTCGTACCATGCTGGCACGGCTACTGGGTCCATTCATGGAAAGACGCGACTTGAAGTGGCGCTCCACTGGTCCACGGTGACCTCCTTCGGGGCCACAGGACGCAGGGAACCCAGGCCCAGATCACAGAATTACTCAAGAGTGGAGTCGCCCTTTAGCATCGTATGATCCGAGGCCCTCTGAGCAACCTCGGTT
>Ga0307515_10022998_pt1 | contig 10955 bp, 4 predicted proteins | sample 17_EM_MG_FD_194513 | JGI IMG/M metagenome (GOLD analysis project Ga0307515, IMG submission 194513) | Populus trichocarpa ectomycorrhiza microbial communities from riparian zone in the Pacific Northwest, United States - 17_EM | ecosystem: Host-associated > Plants > Roots > Unclassified | place...
CACTCCACCTTGTGCAACCAGCTCACTTCCAAATCTTTTCATCCCTCACAACCCTCAGACTTATTTGTAGAAGGATGCAGAATCCTGTCGATATCCTCCCATACCTTCACAAGCTGGAGATCTTTGAAGCCCATCATCTATCCCTCCCAACGTATTCACCAGGAGTTGATCTTCCCCTAACCCAGATCCTCCGTGTCTTGCATCTGAGGTCTGTTTCTATCCAATGGATGGAAGGCCGGATCTTTCCTGCCCTCGAAGAATGCTCTATCATATTCCCACACCACCCTGATGCTCTACAGGCTGTGTATCTACCATCCTGTTCGATTCTGAAATACCACTCAAATAACCTTCGCCCCCTTGGGCATTTCCATCATCCCCCATTGGATAGATTGGAGGTAAAATGTGGCCAATGGAGGACCTCGAGAGGGAATCTGCAGCTCGCCACTCTGCATCCCATTTTTGCTGCTCAGAGTCTGACCTGCCTGCATCTGGAAATCAAATGCAGTGAACGGTTGTTGGCTTATATGCTGGGACTTGCCCCATCCTTGGAAGAGCTATGGATGGGACTTTCGAGCCCCCATGCACTCAGCAGTGCTTTCTTCCTGGCATTTGCTGCTGGAGGGCGCAATGCAAGTGCAAAGTCATCAAGCCAGACCTTTGCACCACTCTGTAGGCAACTAAGGAAGCTTCATCTACACTACAAAAGATGGTCGAGAGGTGCAGAAAGAAATGCACTCATCCCGGCCTTTGGCGCTATTGCGGCATCATATCCGCCCGAGGAACAAACCTTCTCATTTCGATTGAGCTTTTTCGAAGGGTCAGAATTGCAGGAATGGATCATCCATAAACCATGCAAGAGATTTCATGTTGGAGTGGGAACAGGCAGAACCTTCATTGGGGTTTCAAGCCCACATGGCATAGTTACTTTATCCAGGGCTTTCGTGTATGGTCCCCTTCCAGGGTTTCAATACCCTCAACTTCCCAGGGAGTCGGAATACATTAAAACCAGTGAAAGGTTGGAGCTTCCCATTGATTATCTATCTTCTTGCCATAGCCTCAAAGAAGTGAGGATGAAGTTATCAGCTCTGCTCATGTGGCCAAACACACAATCTTCACCCAATGCGCCCTTTTTCCATACGCTCAAGGTCCTTGCTATTCGCTCCGCTCCATCGCTATTCTTGGCTGGTAAAACTTTCCACAAGCTCAAGAGATACAAGGAAAAATATAGTGATTGTAGCGACAATCCAGGACAGAATCCGTTGACAGAAATGCCTGTTTGCACTAGATTAGTTGCGCCACTCTCCAGACTTGCTACTTTGAAGCTTCCACAGATCTGTGAATTAGGTGTATTCATTGATTGCAAAAATTTCAATCAAATCTGGGAAAATCACATTGCAGTCAACGCAAATCTGTCAGGATTGAGGCTCCTGCATTTACGCAGTGGTAATTCTATGGACATACTGCCTGTCATTGAAATCGTCAAGCTCCTTGGATTGTTACCTAGTCTGGAAACTCTGGTTCTTGATATCCGATATCTAGTTGGCTCGTATGTCAGCTTCTTTGAGGCATTTGTTCCAAATGACGTACCAAGGACCCCGGGGCTGAATCACTCAAGTCGGGAGAGTCAGATATCTGGAGTACTTTCCCCCAGATTGGAGAGTTTGCAGATTAAGAATACACATTTTGAGCTCGCTGAGCGACCAGAGCTGATACCTGTTCTCAAAGACATCGTCACTCTGCGTGCTAATATTGGGTCTCCTTTGAAGAGTTTCACCCTTTTTGATTACTTGTATCCAACAAAGAAATGGGAGCTGATTGGGAGGGATGGGAGTTTTATTCCGGAAGAGGTTGTCACAACTGTAGAGTTTCAGCTTTTCATTTGACCTGAGTGATTCTGGTCAATTCACTGCAATAATCATGCTTTAGATGATGTCAAATGTATGCACATAGGGGTATTTTTCTTGTCCATGCAGACCTCTATTTAAACTTGGCGTAGATAATTATACTTGTAGAAAGGCTGGAACGAGTGAGCGAAGGGAGAAAACCGTGAGGTCCCCCCCTTGCTCAATCGTGTCCATATATATAGGAAAGTGTAGCCCCTATCGACGACATCACAGGAGAAGAAACAAACAGGCAGACAGACAGATCGACAGACAGACGGACAGACAGACAGGCACATTTGGGGGAAGCTAGTATATACTAGCGGCGTCCTCGGAACAGCGCGAAGCTATTCTTCATGATAAGGGAGCCCAGCCTGATGAACGAGAAAACATGAAAAGGGGGGATCAACCATGAGATATTTATGGACCAACACCCCGCGCTATATATACATAAGCTCTCCTATCTACGTCATAACAAAATAACCAGTGATGAGTCATAGTCCCTCAACACAGCTCAGCTCGGTTCAGGCGGTGGTTCTCTGCACTGTGCAGCGACCGGACGTAGTCCGGGTACTGGATATACTCCTCCACCTGTCTGAAAATACCATCCCAGTTCGACTTACTGATCCCAGCTTTCCACTCGTAGAGCCTTGCTGTCCTTACTCTTCACTCGGCGGAATCACCAACGCCATTGAGAAAACGTCCCCCAGATTTGCGCACAACATTGTACTATACGAGCAGTGGAGAGAATAGAATACGACGTCTCCCTTCTTAAAAGCTTGGCAAATCAAGGAGAATAAATTAACTGCTCAATCAATTAAGGCGGACATGAAGATCGATGAATCACCGGACCAGATAAGGAAGAATGGTGGTCTGATGTGTCTTGACCCGTCAAGTTTGCGCTTACGGGAAGTGCCTGAGAGGCTGTCCTGTCTGTGTGGCCTGACTCTTTTCCCTGCGTTCTGACTCTTGCCATCTCCGGGTGCAGTCGAAGCAATTCCCGTTAAATCACAGAACCTACCAAGACCTCGTATTCATCACTTCCCATGGATTCTGACTTCGAGTGGTCTGACCACACTCGGTCTAACATCCACGCGCGCTACCCTGGCTTGACCTTGAAGAGCCTCTTCCCGCCCACTTCTTACAAAAGGCATAACTTGCTGCCGTGGACCTATCAGTTGCCGTCTCATCATAAAGGCGACCATTTCCCTCCAGAAATAGTCTCAGAGATCTTTCTGTACACGGTCCAAGACGACCCGCGCTCCCAAATGAATTTGATGCTTGTTTGCCGACACTGGCGCGATATTATGCTCTCCACTCCGGGCATCCACTCTCAATTGAGGATCGACAGTTGGACAGAAATGAAAGATATCGAGAGGTTTGGGAGGAGATGGCTCCTTGATGTGACTGTAGATATACAAGATATGACTGTTGTTGACAGGTGGAATGAACCGAATTTTAATCCTCTGGCATTTTATTCTTGCTTTATGGCCACAGCCGAAGCAGCATCCAGATGGCGCTCGCTTGTGCTTTTTTCATTCCCACCTCCTGGAGAATACAAGGATTTGCAAATTATGCATCCTTTGCAGCATCTTGAGTCCTTCAAACTCGACGCACGTTGCGACCTTGGCAGCTTCCTGAAGCCACTTCTCACCGCAATCACCACAACTATCACCTCACGCTTTACTGTAATGGAGGTCTTTCACCCTGATGCTGCACTCCACCTTGTGCAACCTGCTCACTTCCAAATCTTCTTATCCCTTACAACCCTCAAACTTATTTGTAGAAGGATGCGGAATCCTGTCGATATCCTCCCATACCTTCACAAGCTGGAGATCTTTGAGGCCCATCATCTATCCCTCCCAACGTATTCACCAGGAGTTGATCTTCCCCTAACCCAGATCCTCTGTGTCTTGCATCTGAGGTCTGTTTCTGTCCAATGGATAGCAGGCCGGATCTTTCCTGCCCTCGAAGAATGCTCTATCATATTCACACACCACCCTAATACTCTACAGTCTGTGTATCTACCATCCTGTTCGATCCTGAAATATCACTCCAATAACCTTCGTCCCCTTGAGCATTTTCATCATCCGCCACTGGCTAGGTTGGAGGTAAAATGTGGCCAATGGAGGACCTGGAGAGGGGATCTGCAGCTCGCCACTCTGCATCCCATTTTTGCTGCTCAGAGTTTGACCTGCCTGCATCTGGAAATCAAATGCAGTGAACGGCTGTTGTCTTATATGCTAGGACTTGCCCCATCCTTGGAAGAGCTATGGATGGGACTTTCGAGCCCTCATGCACTGAGCAGTGCTTTTTTCCTGGCACTTGCTACTGGCGGGCGCAATGCAAGCGCAAATCCATCAAGCCAGACCTTTGCACCACTGTGTAGGCAACTGAGGACGCTTCATCTGCACTACAAAAGATGGTCGAGAGGCACAGAAAGAAATGCACTCATCCCGGCCTTTGGTGCTATTGTGGCATCATATCCACTCGAGGAACAAACCTTCTCATTTCAATTGAGCTTTTTTGAAGAGTCAGAATTGCAGGAATGGATCGTCCATAGACCATGCAAGAGATTTCATGATGAAATGGGAACAGGCAGAACCCTCATTGGGGTTTCAAGCCCACATGGCATAGTTTCTTTATCTAGGGTTTCAGCACCAGGGTTTCAATTCCCTCGACTTCCTAGGGAGTCGGAATACATTAAAACCCATAAATGGTTGGAGCTTCCCATTGATTATTTATCTTCTTTCCATAGCCTCAAAGAAGTGAGGATGGACTCATTAGCTCTGCTCATGTCAAACACACAACCTTCACCCAATGCGCCCTTCTTCCATTCGCTCAAGGTCCTTTCTATACGCTCCGCTTCATCACAATCCTTGGCTGGTACAACCTTTCATCAGCTCGAGCACTATACGGAAGTATATAGTGATTGTAGCGACAATCCAGGACAGAACCCATTGATAGAAATGCCTGTTTGCATTGGAGTAGCTGCGCCACTCTCCAGACTTGCTACTTTGAAGCTTCCACAGATCCGTGCATTACGTGTACTCATTGATTGCAAAAATTTCAATCAAATCTGGGAAAATCACATTGCAATCAATGCAAATCTGTCTGGATTGAGGTTCCTGTATTTATACGGTGATAATACTCTGGGTACGCTGCCTGCCTTTGAAATCGTCAAGGCCCTTGGATTGTTACCTACTCTGGAAACTCTGCTTTTTGATTTCCGACATCTAGTTGGCCCGTATGTCAACTTCTTTGAGGCATTTGTTCCAAGCGACATACCAAAGACCCAAGGGCTGAATCAGTCAAGTCGGGAGAGTCAGATATCCGGAGTACTTTGCCCCAGATTGGAGAGTTTGCATATTTTTCAGCTCGCTGAGCAACCAATGCTGATGCCTGTTCTCAAAGACATTGTTACTCTGCGTGCTAATATTGGGTCTCCTTTGAAGAGTTTCACCCTTTATGATTACTGGCATTCAAAAAAGAAATGGGAGCTGGTAGGGAAGGATGGGAGTTTTATTCCGGAAGAGGTTGTCCCAGCTGTGGAGTTTCAACCAGGAAATGTCGCGGTGCGGTCTGATGGCAGTGCGGTTCGAAAAAAACACGGCGGTTGGCGATTGCACCGTGTGGTTTCTCACGTTTAGCTAGAATCAGTTAAATTTGTTCATATCTACATGCCATGTCTGAATACGTGTTGTCCGAGCTTCGGTGATGTTCCTGCGTGTGTCGGATGTCACAGGTCAAGATGTAAGAAAAACTGCGAACGAGATTTGTGGGTGTAATGCTGTTTCTAGACGCCCTCGACTTCACTATCATGATATTCACACTTAATCCGTTTTTTATTTATACGACGGTTGAGGATTTACCTCGCAGTAGCGGCCTCAAACCGCTCTGCCGCGGTTCTTGTGGCGGTGGCCCAAACCGCTGGTTTCAACATGTCATTTGACCTGAGTGGTTCTGGCCAATTTACCGCAGGATGATGTCAAATGTATGTACATAGGGTTATTTTTCCTTACACATGCAGACCTCTATTTAAACTTGGCGTAGATAATTATACTTGTAGAAAGACTGGAACAAGTGAGCGAAGGGAGAAAACCGTGAGGTCCTCCCCTTGCTCAATCATGTCCATATATACAGGAAAGTGTACGTAGCCCCTATCGACGACATCACAGGAGAAGAAACAAACAGGCAGACAGACAGACACATTTGGGGGAAGTATATACTAGCGGCGTCCTCGGAACAGCGCGAAGCTATTCTTCATGTTAAGGGAGCCCAGCCTGATGAACGAGAAAACATGAAAAGGGGGGATCAACCATGAGATATATATGGACAAACACCCCGCGCTATATATATATATACATGAGCTCTCCTATCTACGTCATAACAAGGAAAGGAGAAATAACCAGTGATGAGTCATGGTCCCTCAACACAGCTCAGCCCGGTTCAGGCGGTACGTGGACCTCTGGTGGTTCTGCACTGTACGTGCAGCGACCGGACGTAGTCCGGGTACTGGATAGACTCCTCCACCTGTCTACAAATAAATACCATCCCAGTTCGAATTGTTGACCCCAGCTTTCCACTCGTAAAGCCTTGCTGTCCTTACTCTTCACTCGGCGGAATCACCAACGCCATTGAGAAATCGTCCCCCAGATTTGCGCACAACATTGTATTATGCGAGCAATGGAGAGAATAGAATACGACGTCTCCCTTCTTCAAGGCTTGGCAAATCAAGGAGAATAAACTGCTAAGGCGGACATGATCGATGAATCACCGGACCAGATAAGGAGGAATGGTGATCTGATTCGCCCACCAAAACTCCTCGAGGGCACGTATCTCGGCCCGTCAAGTTTGCGCTTACGGGAAGTGCCTAAAAGGCTGTCCTGTCTGTGTGGCCCGACTCTTTCCCTGCGTTCTGACTCTTGCCATCTCCGGGTGGACTCGAAGCAATTCCCGTTAAATCACGGAACCCACCAAGACCTCGTATTTATCACTCTCCATGGATTCTGACTTCGAGTGGTCTGAGAGCACTCGGTCTGACCTCCACGCGCGCTACCCTGGCTTGACCTTGAGGAGCCTCTTCCCGCCCACTTCTTACAAAGGTCATGATTTGCTGCCATGGACCTATCAGTCGCGCCCATGGACCTATCAGTCGCCGTCTCGTCATAAAGGCGAGCATTTCCCTCCAGAAATATTCTCCGAGATCTTTCTGTACACGGTCCAAGACGATCCGCACTCCCAAACGAATTTGATGCTTGTTTTCCGACACTGGCGCGATATCATGCTTTCCACCCCGGGCATCCACACTCATTTAAGGATCGACGGTTGGACAGAAATGAAAGATATCGAGAGGTTTGGGAGGAGATGGCTCCTTGATGTGACTGTAGATATACAAGACATGACTGTTGTTGACAGGTGTGGACCGAATTTTAATCCTGTCGAATTTTATTCTTGCTTTATGGCTGCAGCCGAAGCAGCATCCAGATGGCGCTCGCTTGTACTTATTTCATTTCCACCTCCTGGAGAATACAAGGATCTGCAAATTATGCATCCTCTGCAGCATCTTGAGTCCTTCAAACTCGCTGCGCGTTGCAACCTTGGCGACTTCCTGGAGCCACTTATCACCGCAATTACCACAACGGTCACCCACCGCTTTACTGTAATGGAGGTCTTTCACCTTGATGCTGCACTCTACATTGTGCAACCTACTCACTTCCGAGCCTTCTCATTTCTCATAACCCTTAAACTTACTTGTAGGCGGATGCAGAATCCTGTCGATGTCCTCCCATCTCTTCACAAACTGGAGATCCTTGAGGCTCATCATCTCTCCCTTCCACTTGATCCGCCAGCTGTTGACCTTCCTCTGACCCAGACCCTCCGCAACTTGCGTTTGAAGTGTGTTTCTATCCAATGGATGGCAGGCCAGATCTTTCCTGCCCTCGAGGAATGCTCTATCATATTCCCGCAGTATGCTGATATTTTCCAGTCTGTGTATATGCCCTCATGTTCGATTCTGAAATATGATTCCAACAACCTTGGTGCCCTTGAACATTTTCATTGCCCTCGCCTAGGCAAGTTGGAGATAAAATGCGGCCAATGCAGGAAATGGAGAGGGGATTTGCAGCTTGCCGCTTTGCATCCCATTTTTGCTGCTCAGAGCTTGACCCGTCTGCAGCTGGAAATCAAATGCGGTGAGCGGTTATTGAACTATATGCTGCGACTTGTCCCAGCTCTGAGAGATCTTTCGATGGTACTTTCGAGCCCCTATGCACTGAGCAGTGTTTTCTTCCTGGCATTTGCTGCTGGAGGGCGCAATGCAAGTGCAAAGCCATCAAGCCAGACCTTTGCGCCACTCTGTAGGCAACTGAGGAAGCTTCATCTGCACTACAAAAGATGGTCGAGGGGCGCAGAAAGAAATGCACTCATCCCGGCCTTTGGTGCTATTGCGGCATCATATCCGCTCGAGGAACAAACCTTCTCATTTCGATTGAGCTTTTGTGAAGGGTCAGAATTGCAGGAATGGATCGTCCATAAACCATGCAAGAGATTTCATGTTGAGATGGGAACAGACCGAACCTTCACTGGGGTTTCAAGCCCACATGGCATAGTTCCTTTATCCAGGGCTTCAGTGCGTGGTCCCTTTCCAGTGTATCAATACCCTCAACTTCCCAGGGAGTCGGAATACATTAAAACCAGTGAATGGTTGGAGCTTTCCATTGATTATCTATCTTCTTTCCATAGCCTCAAAGAAGTGAGGATGGTGTCATTAGCTCTGCTCATGTGGTCAAACACACAATCCTCACCCAATGCGCCCTTTTTCCATACACTCAAGGTCCTCGATATACGCTCCGCTTCATCACAATCCTTGGCTGGTACAACCTTCCACAAGCTCGAGCGATATAAGGAAATACATAGCGATTGTAGCGACAATCCAGGACAGAACCCGTTGACAGAAATGCCTGTTTGCACTAGATTAGTTGCGCCACTCTCCAGACTTGCTACTTTGAAGCTTCCACAGATCCGTGAAATAGGTGTATTCATTGATCACAAAAATTTCAATCAAATCTGGGAAAATCACATTGCAGTCAATGCAAATCTGTCAGGATTGAGGGTCCTGTATATAATATGCGGTGATTATCATATAGTTCCGCTGCCTGTCTTTGAAATCGTCGAGACTCTTGAATTGTTACCTACTCTGGAAACTCTGGTTTTTGATTCCCGATATCTAGTTGGCCTGTATGTCAACTTCTTTGAGGCATTTGTTCCAAGTGACGTACTATGGACCCCGGAGCTGAATCAGTCAAGTCGGGAGAGTCAGATATCCGGAGTACTTTGCCCCAGATTGGAGAGTTTGCAGATTAAGATTACACATTTTCAGCTCACTGAGCGACCAGAGCTGATACCTGTTCTCAAAGACATTGTCACTCTGCGTGCTAATATTGGGTCTCCCTTGAAGAGTTTCTCCCTTGGTGATTACTCGCATCCAACAAAGAAATGGGAGCTGATTGGGAGGGATGGGAGTTTTATTCCGGAAGAGGTTGTCCCAGCTGTGGAGTTTCAACTTGTCATTTGACCTGAGTGATTCTGGCCTATTTACTGCAATAATCATGCTTTAGATGGCGTCAAATGTCTGTACATAGGAATATTTTCCCTTGCCCATGCAGATCTCTATTTAAACTTGGCGTACTACTTATGCGTGATGGGCGACGGCCTCTTGATCCTTTTCCTATGGGTTGTCGACTATCACATCCACGCCAACGGGCCTTCCGTCTCCCGACCGCAGTCCCGTACTCCCACTTCTCACATCCGTCGACCCGTCCGTTATCCACCACGGCAAGTCGCGTTGAAATGTATCCGCTCTCGCACTTAGCAACGAAGGAGATGCGGGTTCGGCCAACGAGGCCGTGATCAGCGGAGTAGTGAGTCCTGTATGTTATAGGGCCGGGCCACATAAGGATATTCGAGCCTTAGGGCAGTAGACGACCCGCTGCTTCGTACTACCTCCGCTTTCTGGTGAACACTAGATCTCCCATCATCACAGTCGGGTGTCGGGTGTCCCTTGCTAGAGACCCTGCCAGAGTAAGCTCTCACGCTACTGGATTGCAGCAGAGGTGGGTATTAATGTACAGTAAAGTCGCATAATGACGAACTCAACATATCACTAATGAACCAAATACTCCCTAAGAGGAGTCTAGCTGAACGCCAACATCGTTAGAGCAGTCAGAAGCACCCACTTCCGACGAGTTCTACGCTGGACCCTCGTTTCGACTGTTGAAAATATGGTTATTTTTCGCTGCCGAACACCTTGTGATTTCACGTGCCACCGGCGCCAACAAACAATTCGTCCTTGCAAAGTCAATGAGGGCTCGACGGATACCGGGTGTGTGGCTCGACCAGAGCTTTTCTTGTTGGGAACTGTCGAGGAAAATATAGAGGGCAAGAACAGCAAACTTCTTGGCGTTTGTGTGGTTTTATGGTGTGACAGACCAGATTGGACACTAAGTATGACCGCTCCATGGAATGTAAATCGCAACGAAACTCAGTGGTAGATTAGAACAAGCAGGTATGTACCAAACCGAATCATCACACCTCGAACCTTCAGTTCAAATATGCTTCTGACCGACCCACTTCCTTACGATCCACTCCCAGCACTCAGTGGGCAGTTGCATATGCTCACCAGGGCAACTCTCCAGGAAAACCTTCCCAGCCTCGTCCAGAGATCTAAGGCCGATCCAATCCTCCGTGTAAAGCGGCTGCTGCTTCATAGTGAGCATCTCAGGTTCCTCGTCCTCGTCCGGGTCGGTGATGCTCCAGCTGCCGAACCACGCGCTCTCCCTCGGGACCACCGTCTTGTCCTTCTCAAAAATGACCAGAACGAGCGCATCGAGCGCCTTGAGATTGTCGACATACGTTTGGTTCTTGATGTCTGGTAACTCATTGTTCAAATCCGCAAGGAAGCTGTTCACTTCGAGGTAGGTCGGGTACCGTGCATGGTCGCGGAAGTACTGGGCCTGGACGAGGTTGTTCTGAGCCCAGACGGAGTAGACTCCAGCGCGGGCTGCGGTGCGTGCC
>Ga0307515_10022999_pt1 | contig 10955 bp, 7 predicted proteins | sample 17_EM_MG_FD_194513 | JGI IMG/M metagenome (GOLD analysis project Ga0307515, IMG submission 194513) | Populus trichocarpa ectomycorrhiza microbial communities from riparian zone in the Pacific Northwest, United States - 17_EM | ecosystem: Host-associated > Plants > Roots > Unclassified | place...
CCTCAGTCATGCCATGAGGTGAAGCCACCATCGCCGGGGGGAACGTGGCCATCGTTTATGCTTAGCGCTCAAAGAGTCCACGGACTCAAATTCTGAAGATCTAACCATTCGCCAAACTGGCAATTATCCCCACGACCGTAAGGGAGGGGGTCTTGTTGTCTGTCCGATCAACTTTTGGTGAAGAACCTTATTTTCATGTAAATTTGAAATCGTTTTTACCCACGGTCTCTTTATGGCCTGGCTCCGTTGATACCGCACGTGGGTAGTGACTAGTGAGCACCTGTCGTGTTACCTCGTTACGCGTTGAACGTGAATAGGACACAGTCAAAAAATCACTCGTGTAGCTCTGGTACTTGCGCGATAAATATGGTACAAGGTAGACAGTCAGATATTCACAAAAATTCCTCTTCAATTCTTTCGCTCCCGCTCCCTCTCTCACTCTCACTCTCGCTCTCTCCCTCTTCGGGCCAGTTGACGATAGAGCTTACTCCGAAAGCTTCCGGGTCCCCTTCCGATACGTCTTCACTGAACCGTTCTGCTGGTTCAGCCAGTACGACGATCCCGAGTATGTTGAAGTAGATCGCGAATTTGATGGCGGCCGGGAGTCCCCGGAATTCTTCCAAGTTTTTCGGAAGTTTACCCTTCTTTATCGAGAAGAGTAACATAACCGTCGAGCCTTTTTCAATGTTTCCTTTGTACGGTCGGTCCCAATAATTGCCGAGCTGGAATTTCTGACGTCCATCGTAAACAGGGACTGATCTTTGGTCAGGACGGGAAAACAAGATGCCGACCAATACGTACTCTGCTCGCTCGCTTTTATGATTGAACCTTGAATTGGTGCAGCGTGGTTCTTTGATCGCTTTCCGGAAACCGCCTGTCCTGGTGAGTCATAGCGGCTTGTGCCAAACGTGATCCCCTCCATGAACGACTGGAGGTACAGCATATCCTGCCCGTAGACCTTCGAGAGAACCGACGTAAATCGGTACCATCCGTGCGAAAATGGGCGAACGCAGATTTGCCGTATCGGAGAGTTCGAGAAATGTGTGGCATGACCAAGAAGTGTGCTGACTACCCAGGAGTCGTACGCAGAGGACTTCATGTATCCTGTAGTTTCGTCGACGGACAATGATGCTGGCTCTGCAAGCGCAACATTGATGATGCCTCCCTTGGGTGATTTAATTGCTGTGTTGTCAGGATGAGCAGCACACTTGAGAAGTCGCCTGTTGTCCTCGTAAATGGATGTCGAAAAAAAAGAAAGTTATCATACATCGCTTCGGTGGGCCGGTGAGCAGCCATTAAGTTGATAGGTTTTATACCCTGTAGTTCGATGGAATTTCCGTGCTTGGTCGACGTGACGACAGCCACGCCTGGTAAAATGGACTTTTCTTGGGGAAACAACGAGCTTGTGTGGCTGTGTAAGTTTCCTCCCAAGGTGTTTTCTAAGAAGAACATACGAGAACGGGTTACTCCTGTGGTTGCATACTGTTCAGTCTCTGCAAGAATGACATGCGCACTTCCACTTACCCGACAACTTCAGAAAAAATCTGGTCCGGGGTGCTCTCAGACGCAAAAGATGACTGCGTCGTCTGCTCTTCATTCCCTGCTTCCTCGCTGGTGCCGTTCTGAACATCTGCAGCTGACCCGGAATCCACTCCATCAATTGCGGTGGAATCCAAGTTGTCAACAGTCTCGGATGTTGTGTTCGGCGTTGCTGATTCAGCACCTAGCGCGTCGAGAGCTTTGATGATGTCAGATCGTTTGTTGACGTTGTTGGGACTAGCGGCAGCGCTCTGGACACGCTTTCGCTTCACCATCGTGGGTTGAGTTTGTTGGTCAGAACTCGTGGATGCACATCTCCTTAAATATACTCACAAGCTGCCCCTAAGTCAAAACGCAGATGACGTCAACAGATGTTGGTAATGGGTTGCAGAGATGTGGAACTACGGAACTTTTTGATTCGGGCTGCGGTCCTGGTGGTTGCGGATGACGGGTGTTCGGAACGCCGGAACTTTTTAGCTTCACCGCGGCTTCCGGAGTTCACTTTACATTCAACACACCTTGTTGCCCCCCCTGCCGCCCCTGCCCCTGCCGCCCCTGCCCCTGCCCTTGCTACCCCTGCCCCTGCCGCCCCTTCCCCTGTTGATCCTTCCCCTGTTGTTGCTTTTTGCGCCACGAAGGGCGATCTTGCCAAGGTGGACGAGTTCAAGGACCAGCTCTGCTGTCGGCTCGAAAGCAAGCCCTGGCGACATTATCTACGGCAATGCCCAGCCTATGGTCTCGCATCAGCGAGAGATCTACACCAACTCTTGAATAATCCCGCAATATTGGTGAAAATTGCGATGGAGAATGGAAGCAAACGACCCCTGGTAAGTCTCCACCTGGACATTTCTTTGTATTCGGTGTCCCCTGTTGCCCCTCCCCCTGCTCCTCCTGCCCCTGTTGCTCCTTCCCCTGTTGTTACACCTGATATAAACGTGTGTCACCCCCTTGTTGCAGGTGAGCGCTCTCTAACATGTCTGGTCCTTTTCGTAGTCACCGCGGTCAGCGCAAAGTCATTGACGAGAACGACATCCTTCCATATGTCCGTGCTGCCGGTGCGTAATAAATTTGTTCCTTTGCATTCGCTCACGTTCTGTGCAGCAGATCACATCAGTTCTTTATATTCAGTATACTCGAATGAGTTGTGTCCGTTGGCAGACTTCAAATCTCTTCCAGACGATCTCTTCGCTGTCGCCCAGCCCAACGGTGATATCGGCTTGTACTGTTCCGATGGGCAGGAGTCTTTGTTTGACGTGATTGGCATGATTATCAGCTCGTGTTTGGACCCTCCACCAGGATTTCCAAAGTTGGTCCTCCTCGACGCTCGTCACACCGCATAACACTAATGTTGGTCCAGGTCTAACTTCCCGCACTTCCGCCGGTGGGTCAAGGTATCTGCAATGGACGAACCTTCATTTGCTGCTGCACTCGATGCCTCCCAAGTCCTTTACAACTTCTTGGCGCTGCGTGCCACGGACGTTCTTCCGCCCCCCCAGTTCCTTGCCGGCGGTTCACAGTGCTTCCGCCCATCCGCATCAATGTTGACATCGTTGGATACAACACCAACTGTCACTGCTGTTGAAGTACCGCCATTGTATGATCAGAAGCCTTTGGAAGCCGCGCTTCGTGCAGGACATGGGAAATATATTTTCTCTTCTGACAACGAAGTGCAATTCTTTGGCGATGAGGTGATGCAAAATGGGTATGTAGAGTCCTTAGCCAACCCGTGCGTTTCGTCCTGATACAATCACAGGGAAGTAGTGCGACGTGAAATTGGGACGGCCGCTATCGCCGTTGGTCAAATCGTGCAGATTAAAATGTCGTTTCGTTTGTTGAAGCAGCAGAATGGAAGTTTCACTTTTCGGCAGTTGTTGAAAGGCGTCTATGTTCTGCATGATGGCATGAGCATGGTATGTGATGGCGATAACTCACTGCGGTTGCTAGTGCTAACAATCTATGTAGAAGATTGCCCGTGACCTCGCTGCTGGTCCGCTCACAAAACAACCCAGTAGGAATCGTAATGTGAAGTTCTACATTGTCGCTCGGGATAAATCGAAAACTCCGGTCGCGTCGGGTTCTGGGGATGCGGAGGTTGAGAACTAGTATTTTTGTGGCCACACAGTTCGTTATTGTGTCGTTTTTGCGTTATATAGGGGATGTACCCGATACGGCCTAAATACACGTCGGCCTGATTTCCCCTAATCTATGTGAATGAGTCACTGGTCTGCCTTTCACACGTTCTCATACTGTTCTTCCCCACCACTATGAGCTCGCTCCGCCTCTTAGGATATGCTGGGTCCAAGCCCTGTTCATTCGTGATAGACCGTGCGAGCCCACACTCTCAGGTCTCAGCTGCTTTTCTATTCCGAAATTCTTTCCACCAGCATCTCGATGTTACGGGATACAATCGTTCCTACCTAGGAGTATGTGTCCCCACGCAGGGAGGCTATTACCTGTCTGCAGATGTGTTGCTGGTTTCTTCAGCGACGTGTGCGTGCGACGTCGTCCTTGGAGCTGACTGGGTGGCCTCCTGTCGTGTCACCATGGCAGAGAATGTGCTACGCCTACCTGCTCAGGAGACGCTCGTGAACCTCCCAGATGAACACCGGTGGATAGCAGATGGTAGGCCCAGTTTCCAGGCAAAACATCGTATCGCTAAACATTCTTATAGATCGCTTTTTGCCTTTTTCGCTATTACATGCCCACGACGATCAATATTGTTTTGAGTTGGAACTGGGCAATCAACCATCTTCGTGGCCACCACCGCTACAACACATTCCCTTGTACCCGATTGTTGGTACAGATCCCCAAGGCGGCCCCTATACGATGGCAGGGTTTCATGAACAGGCTATTTTAGATGCCAACTGCCAACGTATAGCGCTTTCCCCACCTGTGCCTTCGATGGGTGGTAATCTGAACCACCATGACAACAAAGCTGTTTATGATATGAATCTCGTCTTTCAATCATTGCAGATGTGCTTGCATAGCAATGATACCGCCTTTTGGGCGAAAGTTTCACATGAACATCAGTTTAAAGTTGCTCTTACTGATGTGGATGCCCTTCGCACAGGTTTCATCCGCCATATATTTTCCGGTGATTGTGTTTCGCATCGGGGAGACGGTTGCAAGGCGGTCGTTGACAACGAGAAATGGCCGCATTCTATGGCTATTCACGTAATTGATGATACAATACGATGGGTAGAACAAGGTTCGTTGAGCACCGATGACTTTGTTCGTACGTGTGAAGGTCTCGATATTACCGCACGGGTAGTAAACAAAAAGAGGTCGTTAATGACGAAGTTAGTAGAACGACGGCGGCAACTGCTCAATATGATGGACATTGCTACACTTTCGCTTCCAGAGCTGCTTCCTAAACTAGTGGCCTCATCTTCTATGAAGGTGATAAAGTCAGTTGGAGCTGCGCACGGTCTTGAGATCAGCGAGGATGATACTAAAACTGATGGTAGTGCCAAGATAGTGGAACACATGACCCACGGTAACTGCGTTGAACAATATCATCGCACTCCAGGATGTGAACGCTTAGTGAAGGACTCAATCTCACAACACGAGAACGCTATCCATTTGCAAATATCTGTGCTACGGTGCATCCTTGTCAATGGATCGAAAAAGCAACTGACACAAGTGTTGGATATACATGACATTGATCACGATGCCACTGAGAAGAAAAAAAAGCTGCGGTCATGCTTAAAAAAGTACATAGAGAATATTGAACGGGGAAAGTTGAAAGAGGTGAATGCGGAGACCGACACCATTGAAAGGCTACGGAAACTTGATGAGGTTCGGCGAAATTGGCCAAAACTTATACCGATGGCAGTGAAAGAGAAAATTGTCAAAGACTTTCGGACGGCGACTTCCTCAACTGCTCTATCTAATTTCACGTGCGCATGTTGTGCACGGGATTTGCCCATTGGAGAACGGATAGGGAAGGCCGCTGCTGACATCAATCTGTCCTTGTTGGAGGGTCCGGTGGCCCATTGGAACGATTCCACATTCTTGCCACCTCCAACGCCCTTTACAACTGGCCTGTTAAAGGATAAATTGATAGATGCGCACGGTGTGGTCATGGGTGATGATGGAAGTGTCACCTTGGAGTTATGTAACGCGTGTTCGCGCGGTCTACACAGGGGGAAGGTACCAAAGTATGCGCTCGCAAATAAGATGTATGTTGGGCCGGTGCCTCAGGAGCTGAGTGATCTCACCATGATTGAAGAAAGTATGATAGCTCGAGCGAGGGCTAAATCGTGGATTGTAAAGTTACAAGAGCAAGATTCGGTTTCTTCTTCACCAACGGCTCAACGTGGGGTGAAGGGACATACAATCATCTACCCGCAACAACCTGGTGAGCTTGCTAGCATCCTTCCACGACCGGTTGCCGAGACACTCACCTTCATTTGTGTGATATTTGTTGGGAGTACAACGCCGACAAAAGAATGGCTACGAGAAAAGGCGAAGCCTCTCGTTGTTCGCCGAGAGAAGGTTCGTAGTGCCCTTGAATGGTTGAGAGAAAACAATCCGCTCTACAAAGATATCAAAATTGACGGACAGAATCTCAATGCATTACCTGAAAATGATGTGCTGCCGTACTACATTGAGCATGTAGCTGATAGTGAAGCGCAAGAAACGCTCGTTTCACAATACAATAACATGGATGAGCGGCCGAACCCTGCTGCCGCTGACACACATTTTGAAAGTGTAGTAGTTGCAGATGTCGATGCGCACACACCTGCAAGTCAACTAAGAGCAGCTGCGGTGCACCATGCAAAGACGAAGGGCAGGCCGTTCGTTCAAATAGGTCGCAGTGCAAAACCAGTAAATGAGTTCTTTAATGTAAATTTATTCCCTATGATCTATCCAACACTATTTCCGTATGGGTGTGGTGGTTTTGAGGATCGAACGCGGAGTGTCCCGATGTCACTGAAAGAACATGTCAAGACGTTATTTTCGTGGCATGATAAACGGTTCCAAACGCACTATTCCTTTTTGTTTACGGTGTTCAATATCTTGCAGCGGCGTGCTTTGTTGTTGGGATCAAGTTTGAAAGTCAAAAAAGCATCATTTAGTCAATTTGCGAAACGCTTCTCCTCGGTATCATCTGAGGCCGTTGGGCAGGTCCTAGAAAGGATAGAAAAAGGTGAAGGTGTGACCGCACGCACAGATGACGAGCAGAAAGTGCTTCGGCTAATGAAGGAAGTCAACCTTGTCACTGCAAAGGTTCCGGGATCCTCTTCCGCACGCGTTGCCATGAGGAATGAAATTAGAGCTCTGACAATGACGCACGGAATGCCGAGTTTCTATATAACAATAAACCCCGCTGACACGCACAACCCGATTGTAAAGTTTCTTGCCAGGGCAGACATTGATGTCGATAAAATGTTACAGGACCAAGTCCCGAACTACTGGGAACAGTCCATACTGCTTTCATCGAACCCGGCAGTCGGTGCCACATTTTTCAACAAATACTTGAAGGCGTTTGTACGGACAGTGCTTGGCTGCAATGAAGCCGACGTGAATGAGAATGGTGGAATATTAGGCGTCGTGAAAGCACACTATGGGTGTGTTGAAGCACAAGGCCGCGGAAGTCTCCACTGTCACATGCTGATATGGATTGAGGGCGCTCTGAATCCGAACGAAATACGGGATAAAGTGATGAGAGATACAAGTTGGGGCAAAAGGCTGTTGGATTACCTCGATGACACGATTACAAATATCGTTCCGGAGGATCCGATCCCTGATGTGTCGACTCTGTGGGACGATAGGGACCCGTGCACACTTCGTGGTGTTGATTTGGACATTGAGAATGTCCAAGAACGGCTAGCGCTGAGGATGAAAGATGTTAACCGGCTGGCTGGACGTGTTCAACGCCACCGACATTCCCACACATGCTACAAATACTACAAACCGGGGAGTGCAAGAAATTGCCGTTTTGATCTGAAAGAGGAAAACTTTCGTTCGACTAGCACCATTGAACCTGAAACAGGGCAAATTGCTCTTCGCTGTTTAGATGGACTTGTCAACAACTTTAACATGACAATATTGGAAGCGGTGAGATGTAACATGGACATACAGTTCATTGGCTCCGGCGAATCCGCAAAAGCGATGATATACTATGTGACAGATTACATCACGAAATCTCAGCTGAAGGCACATGTATCTTATGCTGCACTGCAGGTAGCTGTAAAGAAGTGTGAGAGTATAGACGATGCAGACGACGACTTTACGGTTCGGTCGAAGCGTCTGTTGCAGAAATCTGCCTACGCTTTGATTTCACATCAAGAATTGTCTGCACAACAGGTTGCGTCCTATTTAATGGGTTATGAGGATCATTTCACATCGCACCAGTTCAACTGCTTGTACTGGGCGTCATTTGAACGGTTCATTGAACAACAGGATACGGACAAGTTCTGTGATGGCGCAGCGGTTAGTAATATTGATACGGAAATTGAAGAGGATGGTACTGACCTTGAGCATTCTGCAGAATCTGAACGAGGCAACCATGGACGAGAGGTGGCAGAGGCGGATGAGGATGCGCCTGCAGATGATGATGAGGAAGAGGTATCAATCCGTGTGGATGAACGTGGTAACGTGGCGGTATTGGCGGACCAGGTTTCTGATTATACCATGCGACCACAAGAGCTTGACAACCTGTCATTGTGGGACTTTGTTGCAAAGGCCGAAAAAGTCTACGTCAGGCAGAGCACAGTCCATGCAGGAAGTGATGACGAGGTTGGCGATAATGACGTGGACGGGATCCCCCCTGATGGGCAGGAGAGTGACGATGAAACAAGGAACGAGAGTGTGTCAGAACCGGTGGTGGGGGTGAAAGCGAGGTATAGGTTCATGTCTGGACACAAGGAGTACGATCGAAAACAAGTTCGGCTGCATAATCGGGATGTGATCCCAGTCCCGATTGGTCCTTCGATGCCACGCCGGGACCAAATGGTTGCTTATCCACGTTATTGTCGATTGATGTTGATTCTGTTTAAACCATGGCGGACATTATTGGACTTGCGCGATGAAACGCAATCTTGGGAGTCAGTGTTCCAGCTATTCGTTCCAACGTTGGACGATAAGTGTAAAGGCATAATCGACAACATGCAGGTCTTGCATGAGTGCCGTGATAGCAGGAATGACCACATGCAGACAAGGGTTCGGGAGAAAAATAAAGGAAATGGACAGCGCACACAGACCCAAGATGAAGCAAACGATAATATTGAAGAGATAGATATGAGCGAGGTACTTGACCATCTTGAAGAGATTGATCGCATGTCGTCGAGAAGGCGAGATGAGGCTTTTCAGGAGGCTGAAGAGTCTATTGACGAGCTCATGAAGGCAGGTTTCTTTGACACCACTGCAAATATCACTTCTACCTACGATATGATGCAGCCAGAACCAGGAAGTGAACATGACGACACGCTTGAGGATGAGTGGCGTGATACATATGACAAGAGAAAAGCGGCATGGAAGCTTCAAACAAAACAATGTGATGAAGATGAGCCAGCGAGCACGACAGTAATAAACCAGATCACAAATATGGAGGTGGATGAAGAGGAACGACGGCTGATAAATAATGCAATGGTTGATGAAAATGGGCCGGCGGAAGGTGATGATGAATCAAAGGTGAAATGGATACTAGAGAAGTGGATGCTCAACAAAGAACAGCGACGCGCATTCGAGATAGTTGCACGACATACAACAATGGAAAGGCCTGAACAATTACTAATGTATCTCGGTGGGCCTGGGGGAACAGGAAAGTCGAGGGTCGTCAATGCGTTACGAAACTTTTTTGAATCCAGGGGAGAAGCAAGGCGATTTAGACTTGCCGCATATACTGGGGTTGCGGCGAGAAACATTGGGGGTGCTACATTGCATGCACTGTTACAAATGAATGAATCGGGGCGCAATGTCAGTGCAAAAACAAAGAGAGACTTATCAGCGATGTGGGATGGAGTTGATTACTTATTGGTTGATGAGCTGTCGATGATTGGTTGCGAGATGTTGCATAACATCAGCCGCGCGTTGACAGAGGCAAAGGGAGTGACAAAAGCATTTGGAGGCGTTAACATGATACTCGCAGGGGATTTTGCCCAATTGCCGCCAATAGGAGATACACGGCTGTACAAAGACTTGAACACAAACTCGTTGTCGGCGGCGTCAACGAACAGGGCACAGGGGAAAATATTGGGAAGGCTATTGTGGCTGTCTTTTGAGACCGTCGTTATTCTACATGAGACAATGCGTCAATCGGGAAGTGAGAACGCCGCTTTTGTGGATCTGTTGCAACGTTTGCGTGACGGATGCTGCACTGAGGATGATTATGAAATGCTCATGGGTAGGAGTATGCAGGATCTGCCACGCGTAGGTCAAGAATGGAGACTGGCACCTGTTATTGTCACGGGCAATGCGACAAGAGATGTCATCAACCGCAGAGCTGCTGAGGCCTTTGCGGACCAGGTCGGAGCAGAATTGCATTGGTACCATGCAATTGATACACATCGCAAATCAATGATCACAGATCCGGACCTAATTCAAAAGTTAGAAGAACAGCATTCAGGCCAAACGAAACATAGACTGAGAAAGATACCTCTGGTCATCGGGATGCCAGTAGCTGTGAACCAGAACTTCGATGTAGCTGCGGGTGTTGTCAATGGGAGTTACGGGTTTCTGCGTAAAGTAAGGTTCTTTACCGATGCCGAAGGTCGACGCTACCTGAAATCGTGTGTTGTCGAAATCCCCGGTACTGATGCAGTTGAAATACCGCATTTGCCGAGCCATCATTTCCCCATCTTGCCGGACAGCACAGATCTAGTTTTTGAACATGGCGCGTCACATAAGAGGTGCAAAGTAAAACGTAAACAAGTACCCATTGAGCCTGGGTTTGCGATGACTGTACACAAGGCGCAGGGCAAGACTCTGGAACGTGTCATAGTAGACCTCGCAGGTTGTATTGGAACGGAACCGCCCTATGTTATGGTTTCAAGAGCAACGTCATTGAACGGGTTAATGGTCTTGAGAAAGTTTGACAAACGGCAGATAACGAAACATCGTTCTGAAGAACTAAGAAAAGAATTCGCTCGTCTCGTCTCGTTGAAGTGGAAAACAGTGGCAAAATATGGCGAACAACCAGAGATTGAGGAGGCTAGGAGAAAAGTCAATGGAACCGCAAAACGGAAAAATGATGGGATGGGACGTGACGGTGCAACATGTAAGAGGGGGAGGACGTCCGGTTCCTAAACAGGTCGTGGGCCATGCCGCTTGTCGGCGCTACTGCTTATATAAATAATGCCGCCGGATGATACTACACATCCGACAGCAGAAGACTCAACACTATCACCCATGTTCTAATCGGACTCATTTCATGAAATCCCTCTATTGCTTGAACCAAGTAATTGGACGCG
>Ga0307515_10023000_pt1 | contig 10955 bp, 8 predicted proteins | sample 17_EM_MG_FD_194513 | JGI IMG/M metagenome (GOLD analysis project Ga0307515, IMG submission 194513) | Populus trichocarpa ectomycorrhiza microbial communities from riparian zone in the Pacific Northwest, United States - 17_EM | ecosystem: Host-associated > Plants > Roots > Unclassified | place...
GTCTCATCTAAATAATCATAATGGATTATCAAATGAGCTCAAATTAGAAATTAATTAATATAAATTTAATAATAAAATAAACTTTTAAACAATATCTAATGAAATAAAATAAACTCAAATTAAAAACAATTGTTCAACATCAAATAAATAAAATAGAATAATGAAAACAAAGTTTTTATGTTTTAATTTCTCTGTGTAGCCAAAATTTCTAAACTCTCCTGAGTAGTGTTTTGGTCGAAACTTTTGTTTTAATTGCTAGAATTTCCTTTCTTATATTGCCTCCTCTTGATTTTCTTGGTGTGTTAGGAATACCTGTTAAAAAAAAAAAAACTCAAAAGAAAGATCCCCTTAAATTCTACAACATCAAGTCTTTGTGGAGTTGAAATTCTTTTAAAGTATAGATTCTAATTCTTCAATAAATTCAAGCCATATTATAAATTCTTGTAGCTCAAACTCATACATAAGTTTTTAGAGCCTAAATAAATCTTGTTTAATTTTCTTTTTTTATTTAAAATTAACTCATTATAGGTCTGGATTTATTGGGCTGAAAATAACCAAGAAAAAATATTTTGTTAATGAATATGCTAAAATAATAACAATAACTTCAATCAATTTAAGTAGTATATTCTCGAACTTCGATTAACTTGAAATTTTATTATAATATAGTTTCATGTGTCTTAGATATTTTTATAAAATTTCAGCCTAATTTAATCTACAATATAAGAGATAAAGCTCAATATCACAAGACTGCTAGGCTTTTGAAAGTAAAATTCTAACCTAATTGCAACACTTTGTAATATTGCGGGTGACCCTACCACCGTGCTTAACACCCAAACTGAGAAAGAATTTTCAACTATGAACCCAAAAGCTCGAAATTTAGAAATATATAGATAGATAGATGCAGGGGCAGATAAAAATGCTCACAGACAGGATTTCTAACATATCCCAATTCCCATGGTTTTTCAGGTTTTTTTTTTTTTTTTTTTTTTTTAATTTTAAGGGGAGACGCCCGGTTCCTAGTAACTGGAGAGGGGAATTGAGGCCAGAATTGAAGGAAACCATGACTAATCTTCATCAACTTGTTTCATAGTCTAATATATAGCCGTTTAGTAGTTCCATTCGTATTGGCTAGTGGCCAAAAATTACACGAAGATTCCTTGCAAGCATCCACGCTAACAAATCACCATAATAGGTTTTCCAGATTGCAGTAAACACTGTTACCCAAGGAAGTGTTTTCTGTGTTCCAAATGATTGTCTATTAGTATTTCAGCTAACATGTAAAAATAACAGCCTAACACAATCATAACCTGTAAGTATTTTCTGTGCTCTAAACTGCTTATTCTCAAAATATTACAGAGTCCACATAACTTCCACAAAACTGAATTCAATGGCTCTCAACGAAATCAATTCTGATCAACAGAGGCAGTCATCTAAGACACCATGTTTAACTCCATGAAGTTCATACCATTGAAATCCCCAAAAGACCCTCTCAGACATTTTAGTTGCCAGTGTCATTGACGTGCTGAACAAAATTCTGAGGCAAACAGGCATACCACAAAGTTAACCAAAACTCCAGCTCATTTCAATTATAATTTTATATTGGACGATAAAATAACACTATAAAATAATTACAACACAAAACATCAAGCAAATAAACCCAGGGCACTGCCAGGATTTTATTAATCCTCCCAATAAATAATAATAAACAAATAAAAAGGTTCAATCCGAAAACCTGAACACGTCAAATTCCACAATCTTAAAGTCATATATAAGCATCTAATACCAACCATGTCTAGTCCGACTCTGGATATCTCAACGGCTTCAGGATTGGAAGACCACTTTATGAAGTGAAATCTTCAGACGGTTGGAAGAAGAAGGTATACATATAAATGTTTAACTCTAAATATAACATGTGTGACAAATGGGAATAATCAGAAGGACACCCTGCGACCAAAAATAGAGCAATAGTAGACGTTGCATGAGCTTCAGCATCCTGCAAAAGGCATTCACCCTCCCCCATCATGTACGCAGACACACATCAAGCATGTACTTTGTGCCATCAGTCAAAAATCATGTTTTCCTCCTGGAGTTGGGAGGTAATCTGACCCCAAAGATTTTTAAAAAGTAGCTGAGGGGCAGTAAGGGGAAGTAAAACCAAAATCCCCCCTGTTAAAAACAGCAACATCATGCCACCACAAATAATTATGGCATAAAAAGGAACACCCCCATAAAAACATGCATACCAATGAACTCATGCTACCAGCTCAAAGTCATAAAAGTTTCTTAGTTTTTTTCTCCCTTTATCCCCATCTAATTTGCTTCCTATTTTCCACAAAGGAAACCGTGTTCACTGTGCCAAGGCAAGACCCACTACCTTCAACAAAAATGCAGGGCATTCTTCCCCTCAGTCCCCATCTTCCTCCATGAGTCCATTCAAGTAAAATGCTTGATCCACATTTCACTTTAATTTCTTGCTGAACTGGGAAGATTCAAACCTCCATGAAACCTTATTTCATCTATTCCTTTGCTGCTAGATAGCTGTGACTGGCTATTCAAATCCCCAGACAATGATCTACCAAGAAAAGCTTCAGAATGAATATCTACTTGACTCCTTGCTTTGATGTGGCCAGTAGTCATCTCCTGCGAAGAGATGCCTTGGACATGGGCTGCCAACATGTCATGTCCAGACTTCTCACCATACTGAGGGCTTGAAACATTAGGAAACTGAACAGGAGTTGTCATGATCCACCTCATCCAATCATTTCGCTTCCTTACCTTCTCACCCTAAAACACAAGGAACAGGAAAATGGAATTACAGAAGCTACAACATACACCACATTATTAAAATGTGATAAACTTGGCATGTGCATCTGAGTAGGCTTCTACATTTGAAAGGGTTTGGAATTGAGGACCAGAAACTAGTTAGGATGTGAAAGAACAAAAACATTATTTTGTAATTAGCAAATTTCAACAATAGCAGATATCAATTAAGTACAGAAAAAGTCACCTGCACTTCGACGACACTAGAAGTTCTTATAGCATCCAGTATAACATGGATATTGTCAGTCAAAAGAGAAACCTGAACCATAAGCCACAGGAAGATAGTGTCTTCATGTTAATAGCATATGAAATACAGTAGCAAAATCAAGTCACTGTGACTTGCACAGCAATTAATAAATCATTCATCAATTTCTTTCGATGTCTTGAAAGGGGTAAAACTCAAAATCTGTATACTTCCTACTAATTAAATAAATGCAGCTTGAAGACAAGATTTCTTGTTTAGCATTTCATTTTATAGCTACACACACAAGCATACAAAGATAGGAAACAACCAAACAGTGCACATGCTGACAAGCTTGACATAGCAATAGAGATATCAGAAACCCTCAAAAGTAATTTAAAAGACAACATACGAGAACAATGAAGGAAACACAGCATGTAGTCCTGACCTAAATCCCAATAGATCCTATGCTCATGGAAGCAATCACGGCATTGCATGGAATAAATATTCATGTTTATTTCACAATATATGACTAGATCTGAAAGTGCCGTCATGAAGAATGCCATTAAATCAAGTAAGAAAACCATCACTCCTAAAGACTAAACTTATATCGTCAACATCCCAATGAAAACAGATTTTCATTTAACATCATCTTAAGCACTGAACTGACAATTGGTACTAATTAGGCATGAACCTAAGCAGCAAATAACTACTTCAATCACAAATTATGGGCATTAAAATTTATATCCTGATAATGCAGAAACTCAGAGAAAGAAGCATATGTAAAGCAATGGAAAACTTTGCAATTAAATCTGCATTGCTTCTGTAAGATATTACATTAAGAAATGTAAATAAATCAAAGTCAATATGATATTGCATATAAGTTGTAACAAATCAAAAATACATTTTTATCTAACAGACAAATGAATCTTCATTACAACATATCCCAAGACAACAGCCAAAAAATGAGAAACAAATGTAATGGCCATTGCTATGGACAAGAAGGTTTTGGATGCACATCCAATAATCAAGCTCTATTTATCTAGACAAAATTATTTAACTAACAGACATTTCTCTGGTTGATTGCATCAAGTACATGCACACCTTGCTCACTATCATTGACAGCATCAATTCAGAAAATACAGAATAATAAGGTGGGCCTCCATGCAAAAGTAAGATTGTTCTATTGTAACCTGAAGGCTATGAGCTCAAATTGCAACAGCCACGCTGCAGAGACGGGGAGAAGCACTGTTTATGACTCTCCCCAAACCCTCCCACAATGCAAAGTCCTCATGTACTGCAGCACTCATATTTTGGAAAAAGAGAGAAGATTTTGTGAAAAAAGAAAAATCATTACTGTATAGTTCCATTGTTGGGGTTATTTATCAACGAAAATTTCCATCATTGCACGTACACCAATGTAATTACAAGTTGATGAATACAAAGCTGTCTTTTCCATTTGATGCAGATGACAAGGAAAAAAAAGCAAAATTATTGTATTTTTTTAGTATTTTGATATATACCAGTGTTGTGAATGGCTAAAGACGTCATGCCTGTAAAATGCCCGAGGCGCTAGGCACTCGCCTGAATGAACCAAGGCAATATGCTATAAATTAAAAAATATATTTATGTAATATTATATTATATTATATTATATTATATTATATAAATCTAAAATATGTATCTTTCCACTTAAGAGTAGATCAATAGAAAATCAAAAGAAAATATAAAATACCATAACATAGTCATATAAAGTTATATTTTTCACCCTTAAAACAAAATAAGATAATTCTATGGAGTAAGTAGCCAAATAGATTAAAAAGTAAAACTAAATATCATCATCGATATTCATAAAATTTTCAAAAGCATCTTCATCCATGCTTTCCTCTCCTTCACTTGAATCCACCATATCCTCCATTTCATGATTACAATCCAAATCCTCATCTCTCAAACCATACTGCACTTGAACAGATGTGTTGGTCTCCGACTCCAATTGTTGAAAAAAAAGAGTGTGGCTGGTGTTTCTCTTAGCTTGTTTGGGATTGTGGTAGTGGTAGCGGTTCAAAGTGTTTTTCGCTTAGAAATGCATCAAAACAATGTTTTTTTATTTTTTTTAAAATCATTTTTGACATCAGCACACCTGAAAACATAAAACAAAATTATTTTTAGCAAAAAAAATAAAATCAAAATTTTTGGAAACGCGCCCAAACAGAGCCTAAGTGTCATTCATTGTCTATTTGTCTCCCACTTTAATGATTTTTTTAAAACAAATTTACCCTAATCTTTGTTTTCTACAAAAATAACCCTAAGTTGTTTCTTGTGGTAAATTAAAAAAAATGGGCAAATAGGCCATAACATAAATAAGTAAAAAAAAAAGAAGAAAAATCCAACAAAAAATTATGAAATTCAAGCAAACACTAGCCTTAACACCTTGCACCCACTCACAAGCCGCTCGCCTAGGTAGCACTTCATTGAAATCCAACACCTAAGGCTAATAAAGGTGTTGGGGCCTCACCTGGAGCACCTAGGCATGCGCATCAATGCCTTTTGACAACACTGATATATACTTTTGTAACTTCCAAACATGCTTGAAATTTTCTAGGACGTTGCTTTTATTATATGTTTTAGTCCATTCATAGTCCTTAATTAAGTAGGTTTTTCCTATATAGGAATCTATGTCCTTGTTGAACTTGGAGTACTAGGAACTCTATATAAAAGCATGTAATCATTGAACGAAGAATTTGAGTTTATGAACAAATTTTTCACCTATATGCTTTATGGTTGTATGAAATAATCATCTTAGTGATAACTCCTAAGAGCCTTTAGTACATTTTAGTCCTCCTAGGTGTGACTCTTAGAAAACCTACAAAGGTGCCACTAGCAAACCTATTACTTTCAGCAATCAAACCCCATATATCCCTTATATTTCTTTAGTTTCAATTTATAAACTCCCAAATCCTTTCTTCTTAAATTTAAACCTTGAAATCCCTATCTTCCATGCCCTAATCCACCACAAAATCCTAGTAAGACATAAATCACAAAAAGTTGTCCTGCATCACCATTCATCCATCCTAGTGAAATTTCAGTGGAAATTAATTTGACATTCCTACAAGATACTTTGACATATTATCTAATTCATATCTACCTACATCTGGATTTTCAGCTAATAGTAACTCATGGCCCACAACATTGGTACTTAATCAATAATATAATAGTAAAACCGAGGGAAAAAAGGACCAACCATGCAGCACGTACAAGATCAAACATAAATCTTAAACAATATCAACTCTCAAAAGAAAATAGATAACAGAATAATATTAGGAAAAACCAATTAATCAGCTACAAAGTAGATATTCTAATAGTTCTTCTCAACCTGTAAATGCAGAAAAAAGAACAGGAGAAAAAACAAAGGTGGAACACCGTATTTAAACAACCATGACACTGAAAAGAACATAATCCAGACTCCTAAAGAATCATAACTACTAATGCAAAGAGCATGTCTACAAAAACAGAAAAAAGGCACATTGATACTCCAAAACATGGCAAGTAAATCACACAAGAAAAAATACTTCATTGGAATAAAAGAAGTTTCTAGAAACAACTTCAAGCTTTAGCTTATTCAATGTGATAATTCATCATTGATAAAAAAGACATGACCTTAATATGCATGCTCTAGTTAATACGCATCAAAATCCTAGTCTGAAATGCTAGCAGTAAAAACCTTACACCGCTATTAACTGTCAGTCTGTCACAACAGAAACCAAGATATCCAAAATGAAAAAAAATAAAAATAAAGGGCATATTTGGATAATTAGGAAGCATTTATCAAGCATAGCTATAAACACGAGAGAAAAATTCATCATATAAATAAATAAATACCATGACTACCCAAAAAAAACTCACTTTGTTGAAGCTTGCTATTAATTTAATAGGCACCCAGCCTTGATCATCCATGTTCCTCCGCAAGTATATATCTTTGACTAGATTTTCATTACTGCAACAAACATTTTTGAGGAGCAATTGTAGTTAACTTCCCAATAAACTTCATTGTCCTGACACAAATAAACTACAGGAACATGTGTACAAAAGCAAAATACCAAAGATATAAAAAAGCAGAACACCAAAGAAGCACCTGAAATAATAATCTATCTGATGCAATATCCTAATGTGCAACTGAGGATCTGAAGGGAAAAGAACAGTATGAGATGGTACTGGAGCTGCAATAATAGGCACACCTCTCATAGAACCTGGATGTGGAGAAACATAATACAACGGCAATCCCATATCTGAAAACAGATTGGGATATTAGAGCAGACCCATGTATTAGCCACAACATAACTGTAAACAGATGTGGTTTACCAGGGAAACCCACAAGGCCAAAAGGCCGCACTGGTGGGGGAGCAATAAACGGAGAGGTAGCAGGTGATGGTGGAGGCGGTGGTGGATGCCTCATATGCCTTGGGGCAACTCTTGGTAATGGCTGCATGTGACCATCCCTGCTAAAATTTCGATGAGCATTCCAATCATGATTTGCAAGATCTAGATCATTTCGCCTGCCACCATAACTGTGATGGTGAGAACCATCTCCTCGAGAATGTAGCCCACCATTACGGTTCCTAAATGAAGTGCGCTGCTGTTGAGGATGATCATTAGAGCCACGGGATTGGGAACTCTTTTGTGCGTGATCCCTAGAAGAAGAGTTATTTAAATGTCCTTCCCCTGCTGCGCTCTGTGATCCTGGTGAATGAGTGCCACCATTAGAAGCTGTGTTAACGCCATTACACTTCATTGATTTCTGGCATGCTGGTACTGCATTGTTTGGAGTTGAATTAGGGTTTGCAGTATTGTTAACTTGTTTCTGTGAAGATGAGGATGCAGTCTCAGTTCCCTACATTAAATAAACAACATATATTAAACATGCACCCATGTATGAGCAATCTGGTAATTGAAATGAGTAAGCATTAAGTATGGAAACCCTTCATTTCATTGCTGAATTCAGAGAGAACCACGAGTCTTCCATTTACTTTTTTAGTTAAGAAGGAAGAAAACACACTCATTCATATTAAGTTTATAAATCAATAACCCCAAGTTGATTGAGAAATACCCAAGTACGTTGTTTTGGTGTCCCCGGCTAGTTTGGGATTAATGCTTAGTTGTTGTAGCTATTGTTTTGGTATCTACAGATTCAACAATGCAGCAAAATTAAGATGACTAATCAGGCACCTAAAAACTCTCTCCTGAGTATTAACTTTCTTTCCAAGAATTTATACTACGCTAAGAAAAAGACAGATAATCCTATCATTCCCACTTATCCCATTTGATTAAAATTTAGATAACCAAATACGCCCTGTTTCGATTAAGTTTCCCAGAACCCGCAAAATTGAGACGGGATGATCAATCAGATAAACCTTACTTTGATGTTTGTTTTTTCTACCCACTATACCAAAATTTTAAGCAAGCAAATCCAATAATACATTTTTTGTCCCCATCCTTTCCCAAAATAGCCAAGCTCATTTTAAGGGAAAAAAAAAAGGGAGAGAAATTTTCTTGTTTTAGTTGATACAGCTGAATTAAGAGAGATTAACTGGTACACTCCCATTTTACAATAGTTTTGTTTATAAAACTTAATACACTATGTTAATCTTAGTAGACAACTAATAAATATAAGAAAAACAATATATCTTGCACCCATGCCAAGAATTCAAGAAAATACCCCAATACATTTTTCATCTTTCACTCTTTTCTTAGAACTATATATATATATTTTTTTGTTATGTTTTGGACCCTACAAATTCAAATGCATCGATTAATATAAACAAGTAAATAGCAAAAGAAAAAACGGTCTCTTTACATAAATGTTCTTTTTGAAACTTTACACTCTAATCTCAACTACATTATCAAAAAGATTTTACCATACGATCAAAACAAATAAAATCAAAATATTGCATTCAATCAACTAATACAAAAATAAAATGCATTAAATTAACAAATATTCCATTTTATCGACCAAATGAAATAAAATTAATCTCTATCAAACCTGGGAAACAGAGACAGAAGATGATGATCCATCAAATAATAAACCTTTCAAAGAATCCGCAGATGATTTTGTCAAAGAAGAAACCCTAGCAGCTGACTCAGATAAATCAGGCCAAGAATCAGCCCCCATAACACTCCCAATCTCTACAAGACCATTACTAGCCGTAGATGGCTTGTTCCATACCGGTCTCTTGCTCACATTATTCTCACTCTCCACACTCTCTTTCTCCGCCACGAAAACTGCAGCCGCTTGCTCCGCCTCCGTTGAAGCATTAGAAGAAGATTCCGATTCAACACCACGCACGATTCGTGTCCATGGAGGAGAAACCTGCTTACCGGATACCCGCTGCGATTGGGGACTGCCCACCTGATTGCTGTTGCTGATGCTATCGGCGGCAATTGTATGGCGAGGAGAGTGATCGGCTGCGGTGATGGTGATCGTGTTCGAGTTAGTGAGGGTTGCCATGAATTAAATTACTAAAAAACCAAAGAGTTAGGGTTTGTTTGTTAATGTTAGTGATCAAGTTTTTGTTGTTGATCCACTGAGAGTGGCAAAAAGGAATTAGATTTATGAAAAAAAATTGATATGGGGAGAGAGAGAAATTAGGGTTTCGATTTTTCTGATCAGGTGAGAGAGTGAGATTTTTGTTAAAAAATTTTGGAGATCAAATTAGACAGATCGAAGTGCGACAGTGGTGTTTCTCTCTCTCTGTTTTTCCTTCTTTTTTTTTTTTACCAAATTATACTGTACTTTAAAAAGTGTTGAAAAACATTATTCAATATTGTGTACATTAGCTCGTTATACTGTGGATTACATGCTATTGAATTTGGTTAAGTAGCCGGAGGCAATGTTATTGGGTTTAACTTTGTAGCCATCAAATATTTTTTTATTATTTATATATATATATATATATATATATATATATATAGTTAAAAAAAATTGATGTGATTTTCTTCATGTTATATAAAAGTTGAGTGATGATAATTTTTTTTTCATTTGAAGTTGGGTTAAATTTTCTTATTAAAGCATGTTTATTTTTGCATTTCAAAAATGTTTTAAAAAAAATTAATTTTTTTTATTTTTTTAATTCAAATTAATATTTTTTTTATATTTGTGTATTATTTTGATATGATGATATAAAAATTAATATTAAAAAAATATTATCTCACTAAATGTTTTTTTAAAAAATAATTATTACGTGATAATATAATAACTAGCATATTGGTCCGCACTCCGCAGCAGGTCAATAGAAAAAATTAAATATAATAATGTTTGAGTTGGGTTAAAAGCACGGAATCTATTTGCACCATCATCATCTTCAAATAAAGTATTTTCTATAGTAGCACCATTAATAACATATAGCAGAGCAACGTCCAATACACAAGCAACTAATTTCTTTCCCTTTAATTTTTTTCCTTTTAAGATATTTTCAATTTTATTTTTTTTCCTCTTTAAATTTTTTTTCTTCTCTCTTATTGAATTTTTTCATACTATAAAGAGGAAATAAATTAATGTAACTTTTTTTTATTGTACAAAAATTGGGTGATGATATTTTTTTGTCATTTCAGGTTGGGTTGAATTTTCTTATTAAAGCATGTTTGTTTTTACATTTTAAAAATGCTTTTAAAAAAATTTAAATTTTTTAAATTTTTTTCTTTACTTCAAATTAATATTTTTTTTAATGTTTTATATTATTTTGATATGATGACAGACCCAATAAGCCACACCCTAGGCTATTGGGTTTGGCTCGTCAACAAACCCAATAGCATTAGGTTTAACTTTTACGTCGGATCCAAGGATATTGGGTCTGGCTCCGCAGCCAAACTTGAGACACTTAAAATCATGCTTCATATTTTTTTATATTTGAAATAAAAATTGTTATTGACTTGTTGCGGTGTGCGGGCCAATATGCTAGTT
>Ga0307515_10023001_pt1 | contig 10955 bp, 10 predicted proteins | sample 17_EM_MG_FD_194513 | JGI IMG/M metagenome (GOLD analysis project Ga0307515, IMG submission 194513) | Populus trichocarpa ectomycorrhiza microbial communities from riparian zone in the Pacific Northwest, United States - 17_EM | ecosystem: Host-associated > Plants > Roots > Unclassified | place...
TCTCCGTACCGTTGACAATGAAATATCCACCCGGGTCAAGAGCACACTCATTCATATGTGCCATTTCCCGGTCATTCTTGCCTGCAAGTCGACATTTCGAGCTGCGAAGCATGATGGGAAGCCTTCCAATGGCAATATCCCTTCGGCTGATTATTTCCTTGCCTCGAACGTACTTTACATCCACCCGAATCGCAGCAGCATATGTCATATCGCGGAGACGGCATTCGTTGGGGGTAATTTCGTTCTGGGGCCTTCGATCGTCGTATTCGAGGCGTTCTGGAGATCCCACTCGGACGTCTGTGTACCTGGTGGGTTGTCAAAACAATCCTCGGAATGCAAGCTGTGGACGAACTCTAAGAAGAAATTCCCATCGACATCGCTCCCTACCCTCTTGTTGGCCTTCACGATTTCCTTGATCTCGTGTTCAATAAAGAAGTTGAAGGAGTCGATGTGTTGCTTGACTAGTCCCTTGACCTTCAAAAATGCTGGTAGGAGGTTCCATTTGTCTTTGGCTGTGTTGATAGGATCGGTCAAACTTTTCCCCGCGTAGAATGGTTCTAGGAGTGCCGAAAATGAATCATCTTGCTTGAAAACATCGGGTTCTTCCTGGACTGGAACCCTCGTCTTGGTACGTTTGCGCTTCGCGGGGTCTGCAACTGGCGCTGGAGCTGGTGCTTCTGCTTGAGGTTCTAGCTGCGATAAAGTTAATGCAGCTCAAGTCTGTGTGGCAAGGTACTTGCATTCTTCTGAGCCGGAGGCTTCGAAGTCGAAGCTGAAGGCGCGACCTCAACAGGTCCTCCGGCCTGCTTCTTCTTGGGAGGCATCTGCACAAAGCACAAAGTGTTATTGTTAAATATGACTCTGCTGAGCTCAAAATTTAACTTTACAAAAACCCCTCGCTTCTAAGCACCCCTGCTCGATCCAATCTTATCGCCTAGCGCGGAATGGGGTTCAATGTCCAGCATTGGCGGGCTTTGTCTTTATTGTTAACACTTCCTCGTACACAGAGTGTGGTTGAATTGTTTCAGAATAATTCCTCACGCTGGCCAAGTCTGCAGCATCGGCCGTGAACAGCACGATGGTAATACTGGCGGCTTCTCCCAGTTGGAGCAATCCTACGAAACCAACCCCGCGAGTCGGCGCCCAGGGGCAAGCTAGTCGGACCTACCTCACTTACGCCGATGTTTGCTCAGTTTGCACGCTAAAGAGCAGAAAAAGCGGCACTAATTATCAATGTGTCGGTCAAGCTGGACAACGAAAGGAGACGGCTTTCAAAGTTCTGGGGCGTCGTAGACAATAGGAGGAGGTATACTTTGAGTGTACAATAAAGCAAAAAGGATTCGCAGAGGGGAAGTATCTGAATTGGTCCACGCCGACTTGAGACGTTGAAAATTCAGTGCCGCTTTGTCAGTCCACCACGAGCAGTTCCTCCTCACCGCCAGTCTGAAAATTCCTCCTTCTCCAGATCCACCAATTTGCAGGAGGCGTTCAGAAAGGACTCCGTAAATGAGCCATCACGAGCGGCCATCGGCCTGGGCTCGAGCCCCTGAATGATGTGGCACTATCGAGCACTTGCAGTATTTTGTTGAACTGACTGCGTTTTCTGGACGGATTCGGTAGTGTGTTGCCGGAACCGCTCAACCAGACCCCAGCTGGGTTTCTATTACTGTATCAATGTCATCGTACATTAACTCCAAGGTGCTTTATAACCCCATCTACAGCTTGTGATCCGCCGCCTGGGAGATCCATCCCCACCACCTCAAACGTGTATCATGTGATTCGTCAATCCAAGCCTGGCCATCTGGATCTGGAAGATCTCTCCCTTTTGCCTCCCTGCCTCCCTGCTTTCCTGCCTCCCTGAGTCCCTGCCTCTCGCCACTTGCAACAGGTGAGCATCATCCGTGGTCCAGGGAGAGATTTGCCAATGTAACGTTCGGAGAGTCAAATGCAACTCTTTGCTGGACCGCATCTTGATACAATCCAGTGACAAGTGCGGGTGCTGGAATCCCCTCCCTTAGGATGCCCAAGTTTCAGAGCATCGAGGCGCCCGGGCGGCCCCACTCTTGAAGGGTTGGCATGGGGAAAACGAGGAGTCGTTTTCAAGATCCAGTGTCCTGGTGCGAATAATATGCACTCGAGAGTCAAGGCAGACTCGCCTGTGTCGCCTCATCGTCGCAACCGCAGGAGAACATCGGTGAAGGGCTGGTGGAGGATGCAGTGACCAATCAGCGTGCGAGGGTCGTTCGAACGGGCTTGTCGCTGCTGTTTTAAGGCCTGGAGCGGCTAAGTCCCCGTCCCGTACAACAGTCCGGCGTGCTCCTGTATGCTGGCTGGTGCTGGCTGATGCTGGCTGTATGCTGCGTGGATCGCTAGACGGCCAGCTCACAGTGCGCGACTCTTCTCTTTCCAGCACTCTCCTCCCCTCGACCCCTCGACCCCTCTTTCTTCTCTCCTCCACTGCTTGTAAAAATATAAATGTATTTCTAGGTTTGGAGAGGCCCTTCGTGTTGATCTGTGCGGACGGAGGACTTGGATTCGGCCTAGCGAGCGAGCGCAACGCAGCCAAACTCGGCAGGCACGACTTCTCGAAAACGTCCCTGAATTGTGAATCTGAACCTCAGGTCCCCAGCCCTCTTGCTTGGATACCACATCTGCTTTGCGCGCCTGGGCTTCCAGGACGCACGCATCCACTCCTTTTTGGATATTTCAGGTATTTTCCCTTCTCCCTGGGCTGCTGGAGCTTCGGGGCGGCAAGCCATTCCTGCACCGTGGACCCCACCTTGAAGCCTTCTCCTCCGCCTGTGTTCTCTGGAAAAGAAGAAGAAGCTGACTGTCCGTAGTATTGTAGCACATAAGAATGGCGTATTCCAACAGTACAAGTGACCGGATGGACGAGTTGCGCTTTCGGAGCCAGCAATCCCCTCGAAACGATGCATCCTTACTCGGTCTCGTGTCTCCTCCTCGAAATGGCACGAGAGTCCAGCAGCCTTTGCAGCAAGATGGCCGAAATGGCCTTATGAGAAGATTCACCACGGATTCGGGGCGCGTGCCAACGATTGGATCATTAAATAGTCAGAGGGGTGGACAGGACTCTCAAGAATATGGCCCCTCGGTAGGCTCCCCTTGGCGCTATTGTCTAAATTTCCCATTGTCTTTTGATGACAATCCCACCGACCTCCCTCTCTGTTCCCGTCGCCGAATCATTGTCGGATCTGTACAATAGTAATGGCTCTTGCTAACTTATAATTTTCTCAGACATTCCACAAAGTCCAACTTGTAAGCAATCTCCCTCTTTGAACCCCCCTCGTCGAAGAACCCGACCTCGATCGAGATCACCTCCTGCGTACCTTCGTTCTCGTTCCCCCGCACACTCAGCCCTTGACTCTCTGTCATAAATTTTCTACAGCTTTAGCTTACACATTGAACAGCTAGAGAAGAAGAAACTCGAATACGAGAGATTGCGCGAGCAGAAGAGAAGATTCGAGGCCGAGATGCAATTGCTGGACCTACAGCAACGCCGTGAAGAACAAGAACTTGCTCAGATGCAAGAAGACCTCGGACGATCTAACAATACAACTACCGGTCATCAATCAGAACCAACAACTCCGCCCGAATACCGCGAATCAACCTCAGGCTTCCCGTCTGTCTTCTCCAGACCAAACCGATACTCTACTTCAAGCCTTACATCTCCGCCCGGCCTTTACAACCGACCAGGTAGATCCGGCTCTCAACTTACTTCGCCACAATCCGGTATCATTCAGTCCAGACTCATGATGGATGACAAACTTCCGTCCAAGTCTGTCCCAGGCTCTCGACGAAACAGCGACGAGGACGAGAAGGAAGAGGCTGTCCGTCAAGACCCTACAAGCCACCGATCTACGAATGCGTAAGTTACATGTTTTTCTTGGCGGTACCGGCACACTTTCGTGTTTTTTTCTTTGCAGCACCGGGCACACTTCCGTCCCAGGATGCTCTGAAAGTTCACGTTCAGCTTATCAGCGTCACCTCTGATGCTATGCATGCTGCTTTGTGATTCTTCTTGTAGCAGCTACGTCATTCTTCGATCCACAAGCAGTTCTCTTTGAGTTGTGCTGTTGCAGCCGTTCACCTCAGCACCGCTCACTTTTCAATTTCCCCTTGTGCCTTCAGGACTTTATACATTAGGTCCCTACTTCTATTTGCTAGTGCACATGCAGAATATTGGGCACCATCAGCTCGATGTCTTCGTTAGCCCTGTAGAAATTTTGTGGAGTGCCGTGTGACTGGGCAGTCGCCAGTCGCCAGTCGCTCCCCTTGTTTCCCGAGTTTCTTCCCCGCATTCTGGAACCAACACAAACTCCCACAAAATCTACTCCAACCAACAATTGCTCTTGCACCATACATTTACTGTATTATCTTTATTTCCAAGCTTCTTCAGTGAAGACCACCACGCTCTTCAAACTATTGGGACAAGCAGAAGCTGTGAGGTGTGTGATTGGTTTCGCGTCGCTTTGCAGAATATTCCGAAGATTGTTCGATCTTCCATATTCACCTCAACGCCAGAGCCCATGCGATCACACCCTTTGTTCAAGCCTTGACCCCTTCAGAGCACACCACATATTCACCTGTTCACCACAAGGCTCAGCGTCGGGGCGGAATTTTTTTCCCTCCGAATTACGTCAAAGTCCTTCCTTCAACCTTCCACCTCAAAAAAATTTCAACCTCTTCTATCCCACTCCATCTCCACCACTTCTCCCACCAACACCTTTCTCTTGGATCCCACAACACATTCATTAGCTCTCGGGCTCTCATCTTGCACTCTTTGAGCAATTTTGCAGTCAAAATCGCGCTCGCGTCCTTGCATCGCCTTTGCAAGCTTCCTGCCATCCTTCAATTGTCTTGGATTGGAACATCGCATTTATCGTCTTTGTCAGCTACTTGTCACTAACAATTCGACAGTCTCAACAGATACTCAATGCCAGTCACCAAGTCTCGCAACGGCATGCACGAAATGCTGTCCATGGATCCTTCAAACACCACTCGCTTTCTCTTTGGAGATGATGAGCAGGGCGCGACGTCTTCCGACAATGAATATCTGTCGATGAATACAACCGATGACAAGTTCCCAATTCTTGTTCGTCGTGAGGAGTACCCAGGTGGTTCTGTAAGTCTCTTAAGTCCTTCTAGCATGAGAATCCTGCTGACCGCCAGACGCAACTTGCCGCTTCTCATGCTGGGCTTGACCTAGCCTCCCCTACCTCTGAAACCAATGGCTGGGATGGTGCGTTTGCTAGCCACCGCCACTCTCAGTCTCAGTCTCAGCAAAGCAATCGCATGAGCAATGGGCAAGGCCAATACCAAGGACAAGGTCACGCAAACGGCTCCTCCTCTGCCTCCCAATCGAATGGACCAGAGTCCCCGATCAGCGTTCGTCAGCCCCACCGCAACTCTTTGAGCGATCTCAATGGCGCCGGCGTAAAGGTCTATGATGGCTCTTATGCCTCTCAAGATGGTGGTAGTCAGATTGCCTCCCCGCCCCACCATACCCAAGCTACTCCGCCAAAGCTGCAGTCATCCTACTCAGCAGGCGCCGTCCCGACGATGGGATCGACCTCCAATGGCATATCTAGTGTCAATTCCACCCCAAATTCTCATGCTCAGCAGCATTTGCACAACCACAATGCTAGTTTGGGTCGGATCCCACCAAATGCTATGAACAATAGGCTTAGCCGAGAGATGACCGCTACCGAAGGCACTAGTCTCCGTGAGGCTCAGAATGGCGGCTACCAATCCATCCAGTCTGCCCTCCATGCCAGCGCACCACCTTTCGGACCTTCTTTGACTCAAGGCCTGTCCCAACCTCCTATCCCTTCACCGATCACATCTCCGACCGCACAACAACCATACCCAGTTCCTGGCTATTACAACGGCTATAACATCAACATGCTGTCGATGGGTATGCAAAATATGCAGCTCGGACAGCCGATCTATTCGCAACACAACCCGTACGCAAACTATGGTGGCATGTACCCTCAAGCACCACCTCCTCTTCGTGACAGTCAGGCTCGTGTTATCCAACAGCGTCGTCAAAATGATGGAGAAGGTAAGTTTTGAGCTCTGGACTGACCGATCTTTGCTGACCGATCTGTAGCCATGAACCGGTTCGCCAACATGCAGCTTGAGCAGCTCGGTGGTGAGATCTATGCTCTCTGCAAGGATCAACATGGATGCCGCTACCTGCAGAAGAAGCTCGAGGACCGTAACCCTGAGCAGGTTCATATGATCTGGCTTGAGACCAATCAACATGTCGTCGAGCTGATGACCGATCCCTTCGGAAACTACCTCTGCCAGAAGCTGCTCGAGTATTGCAATGATGAGGAGCGTACTGTCCTGATCCAGAATGCCTCTCATGATCTCGTCCGTATCGCTCTCAACCAGCACGGCACCAGAGCTTTGCAAAAGATGATCGAGTTCATCTCCACCCCTGGTCAAGTTCAAACCATCATCGATGCTCTTCGCTACAGAGTTGTCGAGCTCATCCAGGATTTGAACGGCAACCACGTCATCCAGAAGTGCCTCAACAAGCTGTCCCCCGTTGATGCTCAATTCATCTTTGATGCTGTTGGCACCAACTGCATTGATGTCGGAACCCACCGTCATGGTTGCTGTGTCCTGCAGCGTTGCATTGACCACGCTTCTGGTGATCAAAAGGCTTGGCTCATTCGACAAATCTCTGACAATGCTTATGTTCTGGTTCAAGATCCTTTCGGAAACTACGTTGTCCAGTACATCCTCGATCTCAACGAGCCGGTCTTCACCGAGCCTTTGGTCATGATGTTCCAGCACCGAGTTGCACAGCTCTCCAAGCAAAAGTTCAGCTCCAATGTTATCGAGAAGTGCCTTCGTTGTGCTCAGGAGCCTTCAAAGGATATGTTGATCGAGGAGATGTTGCAGCCCGCCGAACTTGATCGTCTCCTCCGTGATTCCTTCGCCAATTATGTCATCCAGACTGCCCTCGACTATGCCAATCCTCAGATGAAGGTCCGTCTTATTGAGGCTATTCGTCCATATTTGCCTGCTATTCGCACCACTCCCTATGGCCGCCGAATTCAAGCAAAGATCCAAGGCAACGAGACTCGCAGCGGCTCTTCCAGCGGCCAAGCAACTCCGGGCGAGGTCGAGGGAAACCAAGCAACTATTCGTCACCAGCGTGGTCTCTCCAATGTCTCTGCCAACAGCTTCGCCAGCCCAGTTGGTGCATATACGAATGGCTATACTGGTGCCGCCACAACTCCCAATGGCATTCCGATTGCTACTCGTCCATCCCAACAGTCTGGAGCCTTCCCATCCTCCGATCGCCTTACCTCTTCCAATACTCAGCAACCTTTCCCTTACACCTATGGTAGGGGTGCTAGCCAAGGCGGCAACTGGTTGTAACTCGACACTTCGTAACGACGACACGATCTTACGATTGTAATGGTACGAGGCACGATCAACTTTCAGGTCTTTGAATCCACGATCCTCTTTCACATGCTCTTGGTCTTTCGAGATCTGCGTATGCGTGTTGATTGGGAACTTTCGCAAATTCGACGACTGTTTTCACATATGATTTTCACGGCCCTTTGTTGTTACACTACATCCGGAGGTTTGCTTCACTGCAAGCCATATTTCGCATTCGATCGACGCATGCATCTAGAACGCTTTTCAGATGCCCCTTGTACAATAGCGACCCGGTCACAAAAGATCTCGGCACGATTCGAATGGCAATTTCTTCAGCGCAGGGTACAATACGAGCGACTGCGCAGCTCGATCTGTACCTGTACCTGGGGCGGCAACACCATAGACCCTTTTCCTTGATATGTTTCCTCTTTCGGTGGTATTTCGATGTCCACGGGTTTTTCCTTTTCATAAGCATTGCGCAGACATCTTGTGTTCACACACTTCTGCCATTTTCACTTCTTCCCGCCAACGCTTCGCCAACACCCGGATTCTAGAGGTTATTTCGTCAATCATGGCTGAACGCAAGGCACCTTTGTATCTCCCCCTTTTCTTTGCGCCAAAAATATGTGTCTCATTTCGGATGGGTGGCACATAAGTCAGTGGATCGGTTCCGGATTTTCCTTGCCTACCGTTGATCTTGCTTCGGCATTTTCTTCATTTGGCAGGATATCACCGGCTGTGACATAAACTCATTATTACGTTTCTTTCGGAACATGCACTCTGGGTCTCAGGGAGGAAACTGCTTTCGCAGATGACAACTTGTAACTAGATTTCAATGACCAAAAGAACTGGAAAAAATGCCCTTGACCTTGAATCGTGACGTGAAGTAGGTTGGATTGCTGGTCAAGCTAGATGGCGCTGGGATGAGTGGATAGTCAGTGGAAAATGCCCCCCTAAACCCATTCCAGTGTCTGGAGAAGTCCAGAGCAGAAGACTTTCTCAGTAATCAAACTTCTGGTCCAAAGTTGTTCTGCTTCAATCGAGTCTCGAGCCCAGCTTTGAACACGGTCAGGGCTCACCACATGATATCCTTCAAGAAGGATCCGGTTTGCTCTGTTCCTCCAAATCGCGCTAGAATTCTAGTAGGTGTACTCCACTGACCAGGTAAATCCAGGCTTGGATGGAGGCGCAAAACCCGTGTTGCAACGCCCTGAGACAGTGTTTTGAAGTGTGATGGCTGTCCCCATTGTGCCGGGAACGATGGACATATCAACAGCGCTCCTCAGATGACGATATCCACCCCCGAAGAAGCTCACCGCATCCGTCGTTTGCTGCCAGCATTCAATACGCTCTCATTTCAATCAATCACCAGCAAGACATCCATGGTGGCGACTTCAGACGCTGCGTTCCCATGCGAGTTTTGTTGTTTGGCAATCTTCCTTGCAGCGAGTATGACACGAAAGACTAGTTGCTGGCTTCGTTTGCAGAGCTAACATCGCCTGAACATGAGACTCTACAAGATGGGACGAATTGAGATCCCGCCTGAGCCAGTATCTGTGGATATCGAGCATTCATAACTTAAGTTCTCAGTAGTGTGCAACGCGGCTGAGGAGATGAGACGGAAGCAAGTTATGATTTGAAGTTTGATTTTCAATGGCCAGAAAGACAATTGACCAATGGAGTATGGGTTTAAATTTTCTCAGTTCATTTGAGACAAATCAAAGTCTTGCAGTTGGTCAGCTGTGCAGAATCAGAAAGGTCAACGGCTGAATAGGGGTTTGTCACGTGAAGACGGATTAAACGAGACCTCGGCTAAACCTCGGCTGGGATCAACATCAAATAATTTCTTCGAACTCGGCCGCCTTCCCTGGACAACAACATCTGATGAGCTGGGTTGTCTTGACTTCCAATAGCCATGAACATTTGATTACAAGATCGACACACTGGATGAAATTCTGAGGATTTTGGAAAGTGAGAACTGATTAATCCGAGAGCGAGACGTTGATACCCGCGATGAGATGACTCAAGAGACCAAGGGCAAGGAAACTTGCACAAATGCGAAAGCAGTCCCTGACGCAACCCCGAAAGGTATCTTGATCCCACTGAAAACGACATTGGAGGCAAGAGCGAGGGGTTCTCTTCTCGATGTTTACGTCACGAGTGTTCCTGTCAAGCAGGCAAGTGGGGCTTTGGAGTGAGTGATCTTCTGCCATTCCATTGCCTTCTGGTGGTGTTTGGGAGGGGGGTAGGAAATCTTCGGGTGTGGAGATGCTAAATCCGGTGTCTGGATAGGGTTATAAGAAGACTTTTGCCCGGTGATGGAGGTGTGGATCTTCAACATTTGAGAAGATTTGCAAAAGCTAGGGATGTACCGGATGCTGTGAGGGAGGCCTTTAAGAGGGCCAGAGTGGAAGTACTTGGAGGTTGTGGAGAGACCACTTCGACAGAATCTGGCTCAACTCAAGAACAAGAAACGACTGCTTCGGATGCGCCAAAGTCGGAAAGTGCTGCTCCTTCCGCTCAAACCAAGTCTAAGGGCGGTCCTGATGATGCTGCTGCTTCGATCTCGACTTCGGCCGATCCAAGAATCAAAACGGACGATGTAGCAACCGAGCTTTTCTTGATTGTCGGATCAACAAACGCTATATCTTCCGCAGTGGTGGCCGAGGAGCTTTCTGTTATTGTCAATGACGCTGCCATCTTCTCAATCCAAGTCCCTCGACTGGCACCCACTTCCCAGGAGCAAGCCACTCTCTGGACTTCACAACACTGGCCTACGGTGTACAAGAAGAGCAACCCTTTTGGACCCCACCCAAGCATAGTGTCGCGAACAGAGCAGGAGATTCATGGCGAGGTCGGGAAGTGGATGGACCTTGCTTCTGAGGTTGCTCGTCAAGCAGATGGGGCGGGCTCCGGAGAAAGAGTTGGGGTTGTAATCGTTGAGAGGAAAAATGGCATCGGCCATCCCGTTGCAGTTGCAGGAGATGCTCGGTGGATGGACTGGCCTTCCAAGGGGCCAGGAAATGTCACTGCCCATGCTGCGCTGAGAGCCATTGCCATGGTTGCTGATGGGGTGAAAGCAACCAACGAATCAGGGGAGACTACCAAAGCTAGGGTCGAATCAAGCCCACCGGACTCACAAGAAGTCATCTGGGACACAAAACCTAACACGGACGCTACGTTCATGTATGCCGGGCAAGTAAAGCAAGTGTGTGTAGGCAATATTTTCCAAGACAAGCCCGTTTTGGATGCAGAGAAGGACCACTGTGACCTATCGGGCACAGTAGCTGGGTACCTATGCCACGACCTCGAAATATACTGCACTCACGAACCGTGTGTAATGTGTTCTATGGCCATTTTACACTCGAGATTTGGAAAAGTAATTTTCCAGTACCGGATGCCGAAGACCGGAGGGATGTGTGCGGATGGTAATCTCGGTCATGGTCTTTTCTGGCGGAAGGAGCTGAACTGGACACTACTTGCTTGGCAATGGGTCAGATCAAGCAATGGTCAGAGCCTTGGGCCCGCAGTTTTTC
>Ga0307515_10023002_pt1 | contig 10954 bp, 7 predicted proteins | sample 17_EM_MG_FD_194513 | JGI IMG/M metagenome (GOLD analysis project Ga0307515, IMG submission 194513) | Populus trichocarpa ectomycorrhiza microbial communities from riparian zone in the Pacific Northwest, United States - 17_EM | ecosystem: Host-associated > Plants > Roots > Unclassified | place...
AGTTCTAGGTTAAGAGGGTTAACTCGGATTGATTCAAAATTATTATTATCCGAAGGATATTTATGTAATTTCATCTCCATCCCTCTTTTTATATCTTTCTACTCTCTCTTTTACTCTTTAATGTATCTGACCTTTCTTTTTTCTTTTTTATCTTTTGAGTTTTAATTTTAACAAAAAAAAAAATAAAGGAAAAAACTATGTTGTTTTTTATTGAGGATGTGTGCAATAAAGACAACGATGGATTACTGAGCAAGGGGGATTGGTGGACGAATTAAAGGAGCTTTTAGCCACGATAGTGAACATGATATGACTCTCATGGTTAGTGATTTTTCAAGAATGTTTATAGCTTCGATGTCGATTTTTAGTGTAACAATGATGTCGATTCTTCATTGTAGTCTTTTTAATCTTTACCATCTCGCCGGCAAGATTTCAATAATTTTTATTCTCACCTCTTTACCAATTTATTAACAAAAGAATTTTTAATTTTGTATAGAAAGTGAAATTGAGCATAATTCATAAAAAAAATGAATTTAATTATGTTAAGATTTTCTTATAAAATATTTGCTTTTTTAAAGAAAAAGTGAATGGGTTTAACATGGGATGATTAAGGATTGACTTAGATTTTTAATCAAGTTAGACCAGTTTAATTATGTATTTTTTTTTAACTTGAAATGGTCTAGATGGCTCTGTTTGTTTTTGTGTTTCAAAAATATTTAAAAAAAAAATTGAATTTTTTTTACTTTAAATTAATATTTTTTTTGAGTGTTTTTAGATTATTTTGATACATTAATATTAAAAAATAAAAAAATATTATTTTAATATACTTAATGGAGTTTTTATTAGCATGCTATAATATCAAACAAGGGGCCACGGGATACAAGCCCAGGAAATCCCAACTGTTAATTGTCCAAAATGTACCAAGCTCGAAGGCCGATGCCATGTCACCCAAAATGAAAAAAATATCCACTAATTTCTGAGTTATAAAGAAAATAAAAAATCTTATCCTACCATTCCATCATCTCCTCCAACTCCAACACTAAAATTCCAACTGAAACACTCTAACAAAGTCTCTTCAACCTAAAACTTTCTCACCTTCCAAACAAGAGCTTCTTCAGACAACATATGAAACACCAAACCACAGAAGCAACATCATAAGCTGTCATATGATGACCTTCACAACTGCAAAATTAACAGAATTGCCACTGAGAACCACCTCCACACTGCCCCTCAGCTCCCACTCCCTCTTATCTAAAATCGCCACATTTCAATCCCTCAAAAAACCCTTCTCCACTGCAACGTCATCTTCACTTAGAACCAACAAAACCCCTAAAACCCAACAAAAAAACCCTAATTGGATCTCCAAATGGAAGCCTTCTCAAAACCATTCGATCAAAAACCCTCCATCAGAAGTCAGTCAAGAAAAGCCTCATTATTTCTCCAATGACAAGGGCCAAAATGCCATTGAAAGAATCGTACTACGGTTAAGAAATTTAGGGTTAGGATCAGACGATGAAGATGAATTAGAAGGATTGGAGGGGAGTGAAATCAATGGTGGTGGTTTAACGGGAGAAGAAAGACTTGGAGACTTGTTAAAGAGAGAGTGGGTCCGGCCGGATACAGTGGTTTTCAGTAACGATGAGGGTAGTGACAGTGATGAATCTGTGTTGCCATGGGAGAGGGAAGAAAGGGGGGCAGTGGAAATGGAAGGAGGGATAGAGAGTGGGAGGAAAAGGAGAGGAAAGGCGCCGACTTTGGCAGAATTGACAATAGAAGATGAGGAATTGAGGAGGCTGAGGAGAATGGGGATGTTTATTAGGGAGAGGATTAGTATTCCGAAAGCTGGGATTACTAATGCGGTTTTGGAGAACATTCATGATAGGTGGAGGAAAGAAGAGTTGGTTAGACTTAAGTTTCATGAGGTTCTTGCTCATGATATGAAGACTGCTCACGAGATTGTTGAGGTTAATTTCTAGCCTGATTAATTGTTTGCCATGTTATTTGATTTTTATTCAAATCATGGTGCAATTATGCTATATTTATGATCAATTATGGTGTTAGGCATCAAATGCATTTGTTATTATAGTCATGCTGAATTATGTTGTTGAATGATGCTAGAGATGCTGTTGGTAAAGTTATTAAACTATCCAATGGAAACCTGATATAGGTTGTGTTATCGTTCTTGTAAAATGACGTGATAGGCTTGTGATTTAATGATTGATGTGTTGATTTAGTAATCTTAAGCACCTCTACCATTATTATATGTTGTTTCCCTTTCTCTTGTGGAAGATGTTATGATACTTTGCTTGAAGGAACCTTCTTGTTTATGTGTTGCTAAGTGTTCAGTTTTAATAAATTTGTTCCTTTTATCACTGTTCTACAATTTTTTTTTTACTATTGTGGTGAATGATGGTATTTTGTTTGTTTGAGTGCCATGCTGATGTAGTAGAGATTTTGTTTAGTGTCCTAAAAAGGATTTGTTGAGAGCTAGGGTTGTAGAATTAGGGATTCTTGGTGGGAATTAGGGTTAGGGTTTGATGTATCTGGAATTGGGATGGATTAAGGATGTATTAGGATGATTTGGGGGTTGCTATTGTCATAGTTGTTAGAATCTTATGTTTCATGATTCAAATCTTACAACTTGTCACAATTCATATACAAAATGACTGGATTCGTGGGGTGAACTAGATGTAAAAGGATCTTACAATTCAATCATGGATTTGATTCGATTCAATAGAGTTTACGGGTCAACACAAATAGAAAATGAAAGTAAATGCATAATTTTTAAAGAGATGCTAAGCTAGGAATGCTAAGTTTACAGGTCATGGATGACAACAACACATAAACAATTTTCTTTGAAAAATACTTCTACTTGATACTGAAACAAATTATAAATTAAATTTTCACAAAGAAAGAAAAGGGTGAAATAAAGCAAGAGCATCTAAGTCAGCCAGAATGACAGGTGATTTCAAAATTGAGGAAGAATAAGGTTGCTAATTATTCTTTATTAAAACTAGGTTTAACTAGTTAGAAGGTAGCTTTTAGATATTCAAGTTATTTGAGTCTTTAGAATGATCAAGTACCAATGAACAATATGTTGAATTTTGAGACTTTGGGGTCATTTAATGAACAATTTTGCATCAAGTTATTGACACACATTTTGTTTTGTAAATGCTCATTTTTTCTTTATTTTAGAAACATTTAGTATGTTATTTATCTTTTATGATATCATTTTCAATTGTTATTGAATGTTAAGATTCACAATCCCAAAAATAGGCTTTCTGATTCATGATTCAAATCTTGATTTGACAACTATGAGTAGCACTGAATAGTAACCAAGGTTAATGTAGCTATAAGAATGACAGGGAAAGTAAGCAGAAGAAGCATGCTTAGAGGAGGCAGAAACAAAACACAAAGCCGCAGCCTGTCAACTAAATCAAATATTCATAATTCCTTTATTCAAAGTCGTACAATTTCATGGAATAGGTGCTCCTTTTACAGGCACCAAAACCATAGTAGTCTTTAAACTAAACAAGATATGGAAAATTAAGTTTAAAAAGTATAACACTTAATGAAAAACTCCAAATTAATACTTGATCTAAAATATGCTAAGATTCCTCAATAGCATTAATATGCCTAAGCAAAATAAATTCCTAAATAGTCTAGTTTACAAGAAACACTAGAATATGCAGAATTAAAAAACTTATTTTTCTTTGACTGCATCACATGCTTATGGTTGTAAGAATTATGCTTGAGTGTGTTATGTATAAGTTACTTCACATGTTTAGCATGATATATTTTCTGGTAGGTATGTCTAACATAAATGATAAGAATTTGGCAAATCCAACTAACTGGTTGGTGTCATGTTCAGCGTCGAACAGGAGGATTAGTTATATGGAGAGCAGGGAGTGTTATGGTGGTGTTTCGTGGAACTAACTATCAAGGGCCTCCATCTAAGTTGCAACCTGCTGATAGAGAAGGGGATGCTCTCTTTGTCCCAGATGTTTCTTCTACTGACAGTGTTATGACGAGAAGCAGCAACATTGCAACTTCATCTTCTGAAAAGAGTAAATTAGTAATGAGGATAACAGAACCTACTGAGAACATGACAGAAGAGGAAGCTGAACTTAACAGCCTGCTAGATGATTTGGGACCCCGTTTTGAGGAGTGGTGGGGTACAGGATTACTTCCAGTTGATGCTGATTTGCTTCCTCCAAAAGTTCCTTGTTACAAAACTCCTTTTAGGCTTCTTCCTGTTGGAATGCGGGCACGGCTTACTAATGCGGAAATGACTAATATGCGAAAGCTTGCTAAAGCACTTCCTTGTCATTTTGCCCTTGGTATTACTCACCTTCTACAAAATCTTCACTTTAAAGTTCCAATATTTTTTACATTATATTTTGTCATAAACTTATCTTATGTAGGGAGAAACAGAAACCATCAAGGGCTGGCTGTCGCTATACTCAAGCTTTGGGAGAAAAGCTTAGTTGCAAAGATTGCTGTAAAACGGGGTATCCAGAATACAAATAACAAACTGATGGCAGATGAACTAAAGGTTTGTTACATGCATCTAACTGGTCAACAAAATATGTAGTATTGAATTTGTTTGCTCATTGCAGGTTTTTTTACATCAATAATTTGTAGTCCCAGCTGTTTTTTAATAGCAAAGTTCCAGGGTCATTTAATTTACCATTTTTTCTTTCTGATTCATGTTATTTCACTTCCCCCTTGTGGTTCTTCACTCCTTCATAGATGACATGCTTTGCTTGGTAGAAGAGACAGAAGAATGCATTATGTATACAAACAAAGTATTAAAGTTTGATGGTGTTAAATTTTCATTAATTTTTGCAGATGTTAACTGGTGGTGTGTTATTGCTCAGAAACAAGTATTACATTGTAATATTCCGAGGAAAGGATTTTCTGCCACAGAGTGTAGCTGCTGCTTTAGCAGAGAGACAGGAAGTGACGAAACAGATTCAAGATGTTGAAGAGAGAGTGCGAAGCAATTCAGTGGAGGCAGCACCATCAGGTGAAGATGAAGGAAAGGCGCTTGCAGGCACATTGGCAGAGTTTTATGAGGCTCAAGCACGGTGGGGAAGAGATATATCCACTGAAGAGCGTGAAAAGATGATTGAAGAAGCTTCCAAAGCTAAAACTGCGAGGCTCGTCAAACGAACTGAACATAAATTAGCTATTGTAAGTATGATTTCTTATTTCACACAATCTGATTTCTAAAAGACCTTGCTGAAGCATCATATGTTAGAGGCTTGTTTTTTGCCTGTTTGCTCACCTTGTTTGATCCAAGAGAAGTTTCATTCTAACTATTTTTAAATGTATGGGTTTTAGGATGTTGAACTCCCTGAAATTCCTTTGATGAGCTCTTCTAGTTATTTTTCATTTTCATATCAGATTAATTAAACATTTGACGTCCTCTGTTTGAGATATGTAATGCATAGTTTATATACTTACTTGGAAGCCCTTTTTTAAGATTTATTTATAAAAAAATAAGTTTGCAACCAAAAAAGTTGCTGGTGTGAGACTCGAGAGTATAGCTCATAAAAATTCTGAAGTCTAAGCCTATCTCCCAGTTAAGTATGGGTTTCAGCTGTTTTTATTTACTGCTCTGTTCTTTATATACTCAAAATCAACATCATCCTCCATGCTTGATGGACTATGGTGGTTTTTGTTCAAGTAGATGGTTATCTCATAGCATCATATCCTAATTTATTGTTTTTATCTGTGATGGACTGTAATCTCATCATCTTATCTATTATAAATATGTATAACTTGGATGAATATTTGAATTCCTGTCAGGCCCAGGCCAAGAAGCTTAGAGCTGAGAGTCTGTTATCCAAGATAGAAACTACAATGGTTCCTTCTGGTCCTGATTTTGATCAAGAAACAATCAGTGAGGAGGAAAGGGTTATGTTTCGCAGAGTTGGTTTAAGAATGAAGGCTTACTTGCCACTAGGTTTGTATTCTTAAGTTCATCGACTGAACTTTGAAGTCAGAGCTGAAAATCTGATGGCCTGTCTGTGCTAACGTGTAGGTATTCGTGGTGTTTTTGATGGTGTCATTGAGAATATGCATTTGCATTGGAAGCATAGAGAACTTGTGAAGCTAATATCCAAACAAAAGACTCTTGCATTTGTGGAAGATACAGCAAAATTGTTGGAATATGAGAGTGGTGGGGTATTAGTGGCAATAGAAAGAGTTCCCAAAGGGTTTGCTCTTATTTATTATCGTGGGAAGAATTACCGTCGACCAATCAGCATAAGGCCAAGAAACCTTCTAACAAAGGCAAAAGCATTGAAGCGTTCAGTGGCCATGCAAAGACATGAGGTTTCCATTTCCCATTGTCTCATGCTTTGATTTTTCCATTATATTTATAACCATGGTCATCTATAAATGTGATTGATGTCCTTTGTATCCCTGTGTGGGTTCATGCAGGCCCTAAGTCAGCACATATTTGAATTGGAAAAGAACATCGAAGAAATGGTGAAAGAAATGGTACGAATCTGTTTTCTAGTTTACATCTATTAAAATAGAATTACTGGATATTTCTTCTGCATGTGCATGCTCGCCAACTTCAGTGCCCCCCCCCCCCCCAAAAAAAAAAAAAAAAACTTTTCCAAAATCTTCAATATATATATATAATTTTTTTTTTTTTTTTTTGGGGGGGTGGTTATTTGCCTATTTCTGAATGCCTGAAAGGGAAAAAAAAACAGTGTTCTCTCTTCAAGCAATAAAGCAGTATGAAGTAAGTAAATTTGGTAGTCAAGTTAGGACTAATTGTGAGGTACTATTTATTGTGTAATTGGAGAATTGTTTCCTATCAAAATAGGACTGGATCATTATAAATAGGTTGATGAGGAATAATGCATTGGACTGTTGTTTGTTTTCTTTTTTTATTAGCTTGTGGTTCAAGTTGTGAGGGTATGATCCCCCCCTTTATGAGAGTGTGTATAAGGATTTTAGGATTGAGTTTGAGAATTAAATCCAATATTATCTATTATCACTTTGTTCATCTTGGTTGGTTTCCTTTGTATTAAATTGGCGCATTTATGGTAGTATGATAGAATCTTGGTATTAAATTGATTTTCTTTGGACTTGGCAATCTCCACTAGTGGAACCATGAATTGGCTTGGTTAAAGAACTGCAATATCGACCCTTCTTCATGTAGATGATGCTACAGGCTCATACTTGAATAGCGGTCCTTGATAAGATTAAGAGCATTGTTTGTAGATTAACCTTAAGGGTTTGTTTGTAAACAAGGATGGATTGGATAAAGTGAGAAGATGAAGAGGAAAAAGGATGGATGCTATCTGTCCATGAACTTGTTTGGCTAGGAAGGGAGGAGAAGGATAGAAGTCAACTTGTCCAAATTGGAAGGATTGAAAACTATAAGCGAGGAATGAATGATAGGAAGGATCTTTGCAATCCGTTCTTGGGTCATTAGCCCTCTTGCCTAACAAAAGAAAGACCTCATCTATCCACCATCATCCATCCTGCCCCCATCACGCCTGGCAAACATACCCTATGTATTGCAATAATGGGAAGACACATTTCATCTCTTTTGTTTTTGGCATTTTGTTTATGATGTGGAAAATTTGGAATGTTTTTGGCCCATGGTGGTGAACAGTGACTAAATTCTGGTAAGAGTAGAGGACATATTGAGGAGTATGCTAGTTTTTAGGGTAAGTATTACTGTGTGCAATGTGATTGAGGGGAACTCAAGAATATTTAAAGACTCCTTCATCAAAGCAGTTGCTTGGGGAACAGAATTGTGGTTTTGGCCTCTTATTGTGTGCTATTTCAGGGAGTTTAAGATCTTTAGCAGATGATCACCACTTCAGGAAAGCTTCAATGTGTTTAATTATTTATTTTCCCTTTGCATTCTTACCCTTGTTGTGCTCATTCTAATCTTGCCTGCCACAAAATGGTCTATCAGGGGGCAGTTAAATATGCAGAATGCTTCAAGAAAGATGTTTAATATTCTTCTGTTGTTGGTTATAAATTGTACTTTAGTATCATGTGTTGCAGCCTCTGTCATCCTTGTTGCTTTCTATTTTTCGTTTTATTTAATTGCTTTTGTGCCTCCTGTAAAAAAGATTAGTTGAACCAGAGAACTTTGTGTTTTTTATTGATAGGGGCTTTCTAAAGAAGAAGAGAATGAGAATAATTGGAGCTCAGAGGAACATGCCCCCTTAAATAATGTCTCAAAATTAACCCAAGTTAGTATTATGCTTTGTTCTCTTTGCTATTTGTCTTTTAATCATTACCTAAAAGTTTTGAATTCTGTCCCTTGTTGAGGGCTTGGGCGAGTTTAGCTTGGGGTTCAATTTTCCTGCTGCTTCAATTGCTGATTTTAGTTGTTTCTGAGAAGAGAGTCATTCTCTTGTAATTAGAATATTTTGTTTTTGTATGAATGTTCAGAGTGAGGATAAAGCTTTTTTCACCGAGTCTGATAGCGAAGATGATTATAATGAGGGCATTAATTGTGAAGCTGCCGAAGATTTTTGAATTTTCAAGCTTCAAAAGTCATTATCACTGTGGAACACAAATAATTCACAAGTTTTACGTAAGTTAGTGAAGTAACTGGATTGAATTTTTGTGTTCCAAGACTTTAATGCAGGTAAGCATCATGGTTTATCCTGTTTGATCATTTTTCTGGTTTTTTCTTGAATTTGATATAATCTTTACCATCTTATTTGTAATTAAATTTGCATTTGCAGCTATAGACTTCTCTTGAACTATTCCTGAAAAGACTTGTAAAATTCTTTTTTTTTATATCAATCTTAAAGACTTGTAAAGCCTTATAGGTGTTATGTTATAGGAGTTGAACACAGTGGTGTTTTCCGATTTATCTTCCCATAAAAGTCGCTGGTTAGTGATTCTTGTGTGGTGTAATGTTAGTAGTTGGCTAATAGTTTTTGCAGATGTGCATTGTTGCAGTCCTTTTCAGTTCTGTGTCTAAAGTAATCTTTTGAGGTCAGATGCATAAAATGATATTGAAAAATCTAATTCTTTCTGATCTAACCATGTTTTTCAAATTCATTCCAGGAGGTTCCATGATAGGATCATTTGCAATTGCAGTGGATGATTCTTGTACACTTTGAAGCTGGAAGGGCATATTGCTGTTGGAATTAACACAATGAATGATTTGCTTAGGTTTGCCTACATATTGTTGCAATTCAACAAAAACCTTTGTTCACTGGCAATTAATTGATTCACGCCTGATTGCAAACTTGAGGTTCGAGTTCAACTGCAATCTGCATTCGTCACCGACGAAAGTCTGGTTCGCTTTCTGTTCAAACTGAACTTTGGTGATAACATATTGTATCAGTCGGTGTAGTAAAGTCAAATTTTCCCAGGTGAAGTTACCTGTAACCAACCAGTGATAATGCACTCTTTCAGACTGATTTATCTTCAATGATTGTATTTGTAAAAGCTTTATATATATTGTAAAGCGTTTTTGTGGCAATAAAGTGTAAAACAATTACCTTTGTATGTCCCCTGTTACCTTTCTAGGTGAGCTGGTCAGCCTTGAGAATTAATCCTTTACGTCATTTTATCCCATGTGATAAACTAGCTGTCATTCTATCCTACCGAGTAGCGTGACTGGCATCAGCATTCCCTTTTCCTTGGAGAGGTCTCAGAGTTTTCTTTCTTTGAATGGATGAAAATGAAGTCTGTGTGAATAGTTTTGAACTCCCGTAATTACGAGGCATCAATCGAAATCCTTGTGCTCTTTTTTGCTAGTCCAGTGGTGTGTATTTCCCAGCAAGACCTGTAACATGTTGGTATTATCCCTGGCTTGTGAGACCGTGCAACCTCCAGACTTTCCACAGTAACAGACAATTGCTTGTACTCTCCAAGAACAGAATCAGAATTCTCATCTCGTGAGAGTAATTTCTTGCATCCTTTAGCAGTCTGTTAAATCTTGTTCTTTACAATGTCTTTTTGTTGAATAGCCAAGGCATTGCAGCTAAAACACCTTTTTCTGGGATTTTGTTTTTGTTTCGCGAAGTTCCCTCGAAGTTCTCACACCAGTTTACGAGAAGTGACCATTACCAGTGACCCCTGACCAACATCCAATTCATACACCGGCAGATAGGGCGTTGATGTTTTTCTGATAGTGTGTCCAGTCAAGAAAGATCAAGTTTTCCTTGAGAGACAGACACCATGGAAACTCTCACGTTCACGTGAGTATTAACAATTTACAGTTTAACCTTCTTATATTTCACTAGTAGACTTTTGTGGCTCTTGGGTCCCTTTAGTTTTTCAAACTTCACAATTCGGTCAACAAATTTCATTTTCTATAATATCTGGTCCCTGAAAGTTGAGAGAGGCGCGAGAGAGAAGGAGAGGAGAGAAAAGTTTCAAGTCATATTTTGGCAACAAAAATCATGGTGTCGTTAAAATTGTGTTTTGAATTTTGAGCTTTTAAGCTAATTAGAGTGTTTTGGAATTGAAAAAAAAAAAGATTATGAAGGTTTTTAAGATGTGTTTTTTAAATGTTTTTAAATGAAAAAAAAATAAAATTTGAGTTTTATAAATAAAAAAACCAAAACTTGATTTTCCGGTCATTAGTAGTTGAAAGCCTACTTGAGCTCTTGGCCTTTTTTTTTAATTTAATTTTTTTATTTTTATATTTTAAAATAAAATTCACTTCAAATAAAATAATTATAATTATTTCAAATAAGGTTAGAGCTTTCATGGTAATATTATCAATTACTTTACAAATAATTATATATGAACTTAAATATTCAATTAGAATAAAATATCTTTTTTTTTTAATTTTTTTTTATCATAAACTTCTTATACAATTTTCTCAAACTAATTAATTTTTTTTTATTTTCACTAGATTTCATAAAAATTATCAAAACATATATATATATATATATATATATATATATATATATATATATATATATTGAAACTTGATTTTCAAACT
>Ga0307515_10023003_pt1 | contig 10954 bp, 6 predicted proteins | sample 17_EM_MG_FD_194513 | JGI IMG/M metagenome (GOLD analysis project Ga0307515, IMG submission 194513) | Populus trichocarpa ectomycorrhiza microbial communities from riparian zone in the Pacific Northwest, United States - 17_EM | ecosystem: Host-associated > Plants > Roots > Unclassified | place...
TGATTGTGTCTGTGCACTCGTTATCAGCACATCATTACTCAAGGGGCGTGGCGTGATGATAAAGAACTTGAGATCTGCACAACAGGTCTCGAGTTCGAGTCAGGGCGTACACCTCTTATAAGAACCTGGGACAGCCAGGGTTTTATTCGCTTATCTTAACCCACAAAGTATGCTTCCTAGGGAATGAAATTTCCTCGAATCAAAAAAAAAAAGTTATGAGCACATCAGTATCAAACAGAGAAATGTCCTCCATTGAAAAACATAAAAATCAGTATCAACACCTCTTCATAGAATTTATTACAAAGTTTATGATATTTTAGGATCAACTAATGTTATAATTGTGATTGTATTTTATAACTGTGATTGATATTATTATTATGATTTTTTTTGTGTTGGGAGAGTGGGAGTAAGGTGGCCGAAGCTACTAATTCCCATTAACCCGTTTAAAAATTCAGCCCACAAAATGATTTTTTCGTTTGTATTCGTTTTGGTCTTTTATTTAAAATTTTACTTTAGTCTTTCTATTTTATTTTTTTTACAAATACATCCTTATGTGAATTTGTGTCCTTATATTTTACAATAAATATAATGTAGTATTTAAATTATAAGAGTCAATTAAGTCCCTATGCGTCAAATCATAAGCTTGGTAAAAATAAGACAGGCAATTTAAATGGAGTGATAGAATATGGTTTAAGTGGGTTGAAATAAGTATATCCATTTAGAGATTAAATTTTATATTTCTTACAATACCATACTATATCTATTGTCTAAATTCCCTTTTTATTTTCCTAAATTTAACGTAAACAAATGGAGATAAAAATATAATTATATTAAATTTAAAGATGTAGAAGGAACAAAATCTCATATAATAGATATATGAGACCTAAATCAAAGTAAAGACACTTCAATTTCCTAAAACAACAATTTAATCTTCATAAAATCAAATCTATCAATTTATCATCAAGGGAGCAGATCTTGGTTAACTAACATTAGATGAAGTTAACTTTCGGGTTTTTTGAGGTTTCTTAATGAAGTTAACAGAATATATCAATTGTTTTAAAGAATATAAAACTCGTTTGTTTTTATGTTTTAAAAATATTTTTGAAAATAATTATAAAAAACTATTGTTTTACTTCAAATTAATTTTTTATGTCTTCAAATCATTTTGATGTGCCGATATCAAAAATAAATTTAAAAAAAACAGTATTTTAATATATTTTCAAGCAAAAATCACTTTAAAAAATAATCACTACCACAATAATAAACAGGCTTTTAGAAAACATTATTAATATATAACATGGCAATGAAGTTATGAGTATTTAACTTAACTCCTTTGACAATGTGTAGATTGTAAGATGTGATTTATATAATTGAGATGATAGGCTATCAAATAGTTTAATAAATATTAATATTAAAATTCTATTTGTTGATTTGAGAAGTAATTTTCTATTTAATAGGTAGTTGTGTAATATATAAAGAGTTTATTTAGAATGTGATTCTCTTTTTATTCCATTATTGTACGTTTTATTCCATAAACAGCTCACGTAAAAAATAATTGAGGATTAAAAAAGAAATTAACATAGTTTTTTTCATTAAATTACATTAAAGATCTCAATGCATTTTTTAAATAATTATTTGAATGTGAAAATCATGATATTTTTAAGGTCATAAGCATTTTATTTTATGTTTGATTGTTCATATTTATAATTAGAAAAATTACTACATCACTTTCGCCAAAAGAAATCTACTTGATATTGACATAACATGATGTTAATGATTTCGGCTATTCGTCAAGAAATAATTAATAATTTTCTAGACTATTTATTAAAATATCATTCTCGTTACCATTGTCATAATTATTATCAAAATATCATCACCATTAATATCATTATTATTAAAATATCACTATCATTACTATTATCACAATCATCATCAAAATATAATTATTATTAAAAAGATGCTTGAGAGTGTAGTAGTAGTTGCGGTTCAAAATATCATTAACTTCACTAATACTATAATTATTAAAATATCATTTTGGTTACTATTATCATAATCATTATTAAAATATCATCATCATTAGTATTATCATTATTAAAATATTATCCTTGTTATCATCATCACAATCATCATCAAAATATCACAATCACTAAAGAAGTATTTGGAAGTGTGGTAATGGTTGCGGTTCAAAGTGTTTTTTGTTCGGAAATATATCAAAATAATGTTTTTTTAGTTTTTTTTTAAATTAACATCAACACATCAAAAAAATCTAAAAATAAAAAATAAATTACTTTTAAAAAAAACGCGATATCAGCTGTGTTAAATACCACAACCAACATTTTTATCTAACTCTTTCACAACCATCACTTTCTTTAACATCTTCATTATTATCATTAACTTCACAAATACTATCATTATTATCTTTATATCCCTTGCAAATATATTATTATTATTATTATTGCCATGCATGTTTTGGAATATTTGATTTTCTAAAAATAGAAAACAGTAAATGGTAACAAACAGACTATTAATTTTTTTTTTCTTTTTGTTTTAGATTATTAATTCCAAAATTAATTATGAAATTTAAAACATGATTTGTCATGTCATGTTTTGAAATGCATACTATGTTATGTTCATAATATCCGAACTATTTGAACATCCAACAATTGATTTTATGTTCAAAAAATCTAACTACTGGGAAAATTTCTGGATTTTCTAGATTGTCAATCGGGAGTTGTTTAGTAGGCGCGGGCGTGGCTCACCTCTAACAATATAATAAATTCAGTCCATTTTCTAAAAATGTTTTCAATTTGATCCCTACAATGGTGAAAACTAAAAGCTTATTCCATTTCTTGCCCTTGAAAAGCATCTTGACATGTATTCTTCTGTCTATCTCTATGGTGAAGCTATGTTAGTTTGACCATTTGTCATCAATTGACCAATGATTAACCAATAGGATGATGACATGCAACATCTTAATAATTATTTGAGAAACAAATCAATTAGTGATATTCTTAATAAAATAAAAAAATAAGAAAGGCTAGAATAAGTAATCTAGCATGCCTTCCCTTAACATAGTTCTGCATATTCAGACACCACTCTGCACTAATTCATTACATCCTGTTAGATTTCTCTGTTCTAAACTATGAACATAAATCAACTCAGGAAACAATTGAACACTTCCATATACAACATGATATACATATACATATACAGGCCTCGGAACACCCACTAACTGCAGCCATCTGCTATAACATTGTGCCAAGCTCTTCTTTCTTGATTTTTTTTTTTTTATCTAATATTTTGCTGGAAAAAGTTGGTCTAGTTTCTACAAACAATCAAAAGCACAAATTATGAAAAGTAGCATACTTCCCGTCATTCATTCTTCAGCAGTAAAATCAGGCTCTGCTGGCTTCTGCAGCAGCATTGGTGGAACTCTATCCGGTACCCTTGACTTGCGATTGCTACCACGCCGTAGAGCACGCAAAGCGTTAGCAGCAAATCTGGAGGCATATATTGTGGCACCTAAACTTGGTGAGCTCGCACTAGCCTTGGCTAATGCATCTTGCAGTCTGTTTTCCTCTTGCCGAAGAGACTCTTCGAGCTTCTTTTTACTATAACGGCGCCATGCAGCCTGTATAAAACAGGCTGCCCATGTCCTCCACTGCTGTGAGTAAAACCTGAAAGTGTGCCGGAGCTGCTTACTGTGGAGCCGCCGGAATTGAGAAGCAACAAATTTCAAGTCATCGGCCATTAGAGCGAAGGCTTCAACTTCCGTAATGGTTCGAACTGTTCTAGTTGAGATAGGCAGATTAGATGAGGAGTGGGGATCTAAAGCCCATGTGAGAAGTTCCTCTCCACAAAAGTCACCAGCCTTGAGGTACTCAGAGTTGAAGAAGCCAGTTCTTCCACCATTGGTGGTCATGGTCAATAGCTTGCCCCGCATAACAAAGAGCATTTCATCAACCGGGTCACCCTCACGAACAATGTAGCTCTCCTCTGTGTATAATGCTGGCTTAAGACGGTCACACATAGCATCTAGTAATTGTTCATCCATTTTTTCAAACATCGGCACCTGAGAATCACATCCCAAACAAGAGAAGAAATTAAACATCTAGTAGTTAACCAAGGATGCAATGAAATTTCAACTCGCAAAGTAATTTCTGGCAGCCTTTCTTCTTTGTGGATCGTGGAGTATGCATGCACAATAAAATGAGCAGGCAATAAGAGCTTAAACCTCTTCATATAACACTCATGGAAAAAAAAACAAAAAAAAAAACTATAGAAAAATGAACCTTTCTCCAAAATGGGTGGTTTAAAGGATTCTCATGACATGACTACTCAAGTCATCTCCAATAAAAGTGCACTAAATAGTTCTCAAATGATAAATGCAGATCAACTAGTCATATCAATAAATTGCTTCCCAAAGATGTAATTTGAAAGAACATTTGAAACCACAAGGAGATTAAGCCAACATTTGCAGGTAGTAGCAAGGGAAATATCAGTTAAATCACCATCAATATGTGCAACACCAGTGGAAATTACAAAAAGATGAATAACTCACTCTCATGAGCAAAGCCAAGCAGAGGTGACGCTTAATGTCTCTTCTAAGGTCCTTGGGAAGATTATGGACAAGGGTCTCTTCATCAACACCTCTAGTTTCTTGCCATCTATATTGCTCATACCGCCTAATCCGCTCCTTTATATTATCTGGAAGCAAGCGATGGGACATCCACTGCTCTGCATCTCGTCTTTTGATTCTCATTTCCTCCAATCTTGTAGTTGTGGATTGCAAATATGTCTGATTAAGAATAACTTCAGTTCATCAAAACACAAAAGATATGGGCATCGTGAAAATAAAAGATGTCTCTCAACCATTTCATTAACAAATATCTCATGCTTGATCTGTAAACTAAACTATTTATGAACTTTCAGGAACCCATGTTCCTTGGATAGTCCAAAAATCAAGATGGTAACCCTTTGGCAATGGTTAAGCAAACCAAGGAGCATGTCATTGGTGGCCATAATGAATAAGAATCCTACTTACTATTCTCAAAGCGGCATCACAGATACTAGATCTTTTTTTTCAAAGAACAAAAAAATAAGAAAAACAAAGATGACAGAAAAGTAAAAAGAAATAAATCCTAGCGCCTTCATATTGTACATATTGTTAATGAGAGATTCCACTAAAGACTAAGCTACCCTACCAATACCACCAGATGCAAACTATAAGGAAGGTCCTTCTAATTACTGATCAAAGAATGCTTGATCAGGTGTTTGTGGGACTCAATTTTGGGACCATGGCATGAAAGCATAAGATGCATGCTCCCAACAATAAAAATTTAATAAACTCCTGCTTGAAATTAGAAAAAGTTCTACTCAACTCTGCCGCATAAAACTGCATTACAAAGAGATATAAAATAAAGATAATAATACCAACCTGCATATTTCCGATGAGAAATGAAAATAGTACCAAGCCGGAGATAGAAATGAAAACTGCAAAGCAGATTTCCCAAACATAGGTACTTGTTTGAAGATTTTGACCAAGAGAACTGCAAAAGACACACATGAGATATCAGAGAACCTTTTCAGTACCAATAGTTCATTACAGGACATGAATGCAGAGAGCATAAAAATATACAAGGAGTTGGACCCCAAAAAAAAAAAAAAAAAAAGAGAAATGGACTGAAGAAGAGGACATAAAACCAAGATTCAAAGAGACAATCACAACATCATTGGTGTGTGCATGCATGCACTGTCAGGGGAGGGGGGACACATAACCAAGATTCAAAAGCCCTAAATAACAAAATGGTGATCATAACTATTATAAAGCAGAGACCTTTGCAGAACATAAACCACAATATTTTTAAAAGGATGTTTACAAACTTGTAGGTTTCAGTACAACCATCTCATGAAAAAAGGACAGGACTGTTCTCACATACTCTCTCTAAAGAGTTCAGATAGAACATAATTGGGTAGTGGTCTTTTACCGAATGAGGTTACGAACACTAATCACTTCATAATTTAGTGTTCAGCCTTTCTGCCTTGATTGATGATGCATAAACCCGGTAATGTGAAAATAATTTAAATGACGGTTACCTCAGATTTTGCAGGCCCCACCAAAAACAGTAAAAGAACTTCTGTGGAAAATCCATGGACGACAAAACAACACCAGACTGAAGGGCATCAAGGAATATTCCAAAATTGAAGATTGTTTCGTTTGGTGTTTGTATCGGGCAATAACCATCCAGAAATGTGACATCTCCAACAACATCTCTATCACAAAACAAAAGTTCAGGCTTGCATCCAGAATTTTTCCCACAAGCTTTTCTCCAACAATTTGTTTCTCGTTCTATTGAGAACAAATACCAAAAGGCTCCAAGTATCTAAAATTTGAGTTAAACCAATTAGTAGTCTGAAAGTTATGCTTCAAGCCAGAAGATGCACTTCCAATCACAATCAAATTCTGACTCCGAAAAAGAAAAAAGAAAAGAGAGAGAGAGAGAGAGAGAGAGCTCTGGCATAATACAGCATGCTTAATCTAATCAGGTTTTAAACAGAAATGAATTCATGAAAGACAATGACAAAACTTTCAAATTATGAAAAGTTGCAACCCTTTCCATAATCTTCTTCAGTTATCAATAGACCCAGTTATCAATAGACCCAACATATCATTTCGTGTTCAATAGAATGAGCCAAGCACCAAATCCACTTAAAAAAAAATATATATATGAGCACATGTCAAGAGCATATAAAACATTAAAATGCATGGAGTGTAGTTCACATGACACGATAAAGGACAAACTAATAAAACATCTGAGTAAACAAATAGAAAAATGGTAGAATTCATTGAAATAATTGTACAACAAAAGATGAATATCATTATATATACCGGTAGACATAATTGATCAACCTTTTGATGCCACCTCAGTTTAAAATGCATTCCCTTAAAACTTTTATTGACATAATAGTGTTAAGGTAACGAGTGTTTATTAGGCCAGCTCATCCTTAGTTGATCCCAACATAAACTATCCTATGGATAGCTTATTCAACATATATATATATATATATATATATATATATATATGAATGGCACATGCAGTAGATTTCTCATCTATTTTACTATAAATTAAACACAGATCAAGTAAGTCAAACTTACATGACTCGCAAGCATGTACAGAAACAGATTAAATGCAGCTCCAGCCCATGCAGTTTCGGTAAGGATGCCAGAAGTTGTAACTTCCTTATATAATGGATAGATTCGCACAAACCTTGGAACATACTGGAAGATAACAACAAATTTTAACAAGTTCTTTGTATTCAAATAACTTGAGCCGCCCATTTTCGGAATGATAATTAAAATCACCACCTGGAAATTGAGCAGCGAGTTAGAAGCCCACAAGCCACATCAAACTCTATAAATAACAATGCCAACTAAGCCAAGATTTTGACCAGTAAAAGTTTCCCAAGAGCAAAAAATTTGAAAACTATGGTTCTTCAAGCAACTTGCTTTGATAAAATGCCAAATTTTAGTATTAGATACAAAAAGCATTTAGTTTTGGGAGATAAACCTATCCTCCCAGTTTCTGCCACATGGATAGCATATGTATATTCCCCATGTTACAAGGAGCATCTGATTGATTAAAAGGATAGGGCAAAGGAAAAGTGAAGAAAAACTTTGATGGTGGATGGAGAATTTCCATGGATAAACCCATGGATATCTCACATAACAATCTCAAGTGACCCCAATTCACAGTTCAAGGTCCACTAATGAGGGTTATATACAGGCACAAAGTTCTTCCGTGTTCACCTTAGGAAAACAAGTTCAAGTATCCATCACAAGTATAAAGGCCAAATGAAATATAGTCCTCTTTGTAAATACTGTGTCTGATAAGCATGTCACAAACAGTATATAGGCAGGGAAAAGAAGTTCCTTTACCTGTGGGAGTGGAAGGACTGCCAGAATGTCAATTAAGAAATATGATGATAGATATCTCTTAGCTATTGCCCAAGTATCCTCGACCAAAACACCTCTTCCAAATACCCGAGAAGAAGGAGCGATGAATCCAGTGCGGAATTCAAAGATAATATGTAGTATATAAAAGATGTCCGTAAAAGAGCGCAAAACACTTGCTGTAATCTCCATCGTGTTGTCCAAAGAAAGACAGTTCTTCTTATCATCAATCACAGGGACATAGAAAAACAAAGGATCCAGTGAAACAGCAATCACGCATGATAATACGAATATCTTGTTCCACCTTTGAAGGAAAGGCCCCTGTGGGTCAAGAATTTTCTGCTTGGAAGCAAACTCACTGTTGAATGAATGTGATTTTAATGATTTTGTAATCCTTCTAAAGCTTGCAGAACCAGATTCCAATCCTCTTTGAACCTTCTCCGAAACTGAGCTTATTGTTGTTCTAATTTTTCCTGGATATATCCCATTACTTGCAGAATACCGACCTTCAGTAGTTTTCTCTGATTTCCAATCTTGAAACCTGAACAACACATTATCAACATAATGGTTTACCCTCACTCTAAACCATCCACTTAAATTGAACATCAAATATGCAACAAGCAATCACAGAAGCACGAAATGCAACACCAAAATTATATAACATCTCAAGACCACACCTGGATGTAAGCTATTAGATGCAAAAAAACAATAGCAATGATGATGGCTGGGGAGAAGAGAAAGGAAACTGGTAGTGACGTTGGCAGTTAAAAGTTGCTAATAACAAATTACAGAATAATAATTCATTCTTGTTAAACAATGCATAATAAGTGGAGATTCCAAAGTTGGTTCCAATATAACAACAAAACTTGGCAACGTAGTGACCATTAATGCTACAAAGGCGTCCATGATGGAACAGTAATACAAAACTTCACTTTTAAAAGCAAGCAATCAGCACCCTCATTCTCTCCGCGTCCATGTGAAGCAGCAGTACAGATGATGCATCAATTATCATTTGCTTGCATGTCTAAGAAATGTAATTCTGAAATGTTACAGTTGTTCCTTAAATTCCAGCATAAAAATGCCATCAAAAGTAAATAAAACACTTAAGTTAACAAATATCTGCAATGTGGAAATGAACTAACCTCACAAACTTCTCTTGTGGTTGATTCATGACTCTGGCTTAATTTAAGTGGTAGTCCACAATAAAAAAATCAACCTTTAATCAAAAAATTAAATCCAAGAACCTTCTTCATATACTGCGCACTAATCTACTAAAATGCCAACCCCTGCAAGAAAAACAGTAAGTAAAATAAAAATAAAAAAAACTTGTATTAATGCATTCCTGTTCAACCCTACTCCAGCAAATGCAACCCTTTGCAGTTCATGAACATTTGGAATCAAAATTTATAGAAACAATAACCCTAATAGTTAAAACTGACTGTTAAAACACAAAATGGATTATAAAACATTGGATAAAACAAACTCAGAAACCCTATCTTCACAGACTTGTTGAAAATTTTATAGACTCACGGAAATGGTACGGTTAATCAAAGACTTTTTTTTTTAGAATTACATAAAAGTGACACCTGGAGAGATTTTCCAAAGGACACACCCAATTGCAGATATGACACTAAAATCCTTACAAAAATAATACCTTGACAGCCAATAGACAGGCACACAACAAATATATACAATAAATGACCTTTGTTTTTGTGAAAGTTAAGTTTCATGGAAAAATATTTTCCAAAATTAAACAGAAAACCAGAATCAGGACAACTTTAAAGTACTTGTTGCAAAATTCAAAAACAAAAAAAAAAGATAAGCAGAACTAAAATACCCCATAAGAGAATAAACTGAAACTCAACCAACAGAAGCAAAATTAAACTACATGTAAGAGAAAGACAAGGATTTTTAAGGAAAAAGGGAGGGTTTTTAAGAGAGGGAAAGGGAGAATGGTACCTCTAAAGAGGAAGAAATCCAAGTGATTGTTGTAAAACAAAAGGTTGGCTTTGTTTGTTAGTATCAAAGGAAGATAAAGAGACTTACTTTTTCTTAAATCATTCATGTGATTGAAGAAGGAAGGAAGGAAATTTCCTGGAAAATGTGTAAAGGTCCCTTCTTTGAGCGTTTCCTCTCCCTTACTGGTATGGTTTAGCTTAGTTTAGAGTATAGAGAGAGAAAGGAAGAGAAGTGAAATCCCAAAGAGAGTTGCTGTCAAGGGGGGTGACTGGCCGAGGCAAGAGCCAAGAAGTCAAGTTAGTGCTGATGGGTCGCGCTTTCCTTCGATAACTGCAATGTTTCGAAATGGCCAGACTGCACTCATTGAACGACGATTGATCTAATGATATAATAACTTAAATTAGGCTTTTAAGTTTTTTATTGCTGAACTAACAAAAAGAGAAAAAAATAGAATTTGAATGTTAAAATGTTGAACTTCAAATTTGCTCACAAAGTTGTCTCTAGTCTCAAAAAGATTTGTGTTTTACATGTGAAAGGGGTTCTGAGTTTAGTATTATGTCACAATATGTTTTTAAAAATACTTTTTAATTTAAAATATATTTTCTATAATTTTTTTATTTTTGATATAAACATATTAAAATTATCTAAAAAATAAAATATATTAATTTAATATTTTTTAATAAAAAATAATTTAAGAAGTATTTTAAAAACTAAGTTGTGAATCAAAAACAAACACTCAAAACAATGTGATTAAATTATTTTATAAGATGATAAAGGATTGAGGTTTATTTATTTATTTATTTTCCTTGATTTAAGAGGAGGCATAACTTTTTTTTAATATTTTTTTGTACAATTTCCATCGACTCTTCTTCATATTCTACCCAGTCAAAACGATGAATCAAGAAAGAATAGGATTTTCACTGTTAAAATTGACTCAAAACTCCATCAGATTAAATTTTAATAAATCTCACCCAAGAAGCAATTGAAATGGTCAACTGCAGATCAAGAACTATAGGTAGAAGAAGAAGAGGGATTCTGTATTCA
>Ga0307515_10023004_pt1 | contig 10954 bp, 10 predicted proteins | sample 17_EM_MG_FD_194513 | JGI IMG/M metagenome (GOLD analysis project Ga0307515, IMG submission 194513) | Populus trichocarpa ectomycorrhiza microbial communities from riparian zone in the Pacific Northwest, United States - 17_EM | ecosystem: Host-associated > Plants > Roots > Unclassified | place...
GAGCACGTTTACCACCCGCAACAGCCCTATATGCATCGACCAGGACCGCCACAATCTGACTCTGATGAAGGGCCAATCATGATCCAACCTGCCCCATCCGTTATCGTGCCGCCTCCAGGATTAACCAGACCAATATCTCCAGGTCGCGAGTTAACGTCAAGTCCAAGCAGCCCCAGTAGCGGTTCATTAGTTTCCCGTATTTCCCCGTTCGCTGACACTGATCCCAGAAGTAGTGATTGACACTGCGGTGGCTCCAGAAGTAGCACCAAATTCCAGTGTGGCCCTCGGCATCACAGTGGGGCCCAACGTACCAACGAGCACACACGAGCATCAAGCACTTCCCGAGCCTGCTCGTCCAGCTTGGAGGACCGTCGAACCACGACCTCGCAAGAAAAAGGTCAAGGAGTCTCCCCCAGAAGCTCCTCTCGAGCCTGTTCAACCTGTTTGGAGGCCTGTCCAACAACGACCTCGCAAGAAAAAGGCCAAGGCACCTTCCCCCGAGCCTGAGCCTAGACCTCCTGTCTCTTCGTGGACCAGGTGGGAGCGTGAGTGTTTGCGGTTTACCCACGTTGTTACCTTTGCTGACCATCCATTCTGCAGCTGACACCCGATATATACCCACTCCCCCGACGCCGGAACCCCAACTATTCGTTCCATCTTGGACGTTCGGGCCGCCGCCCCCCTCACTACTCACTTCTAGGAAGCCTTGAACTCGGACCCCCTCGGCCACTTACGTTCAATAGTAAATAAGCCTGCTGCGCCCTGATTTCTCTCGTTCGCCCATGCCGTTTCGTTGCTACGCTCTGCTATGAACTACCAGTCAACTTCATTCCAGTACGTCTTGTTTGTATACTCACCTTTTCTTGATTCCTTGTATCACTTGTTACATGCATTTTTCTCACCCGCTTTCGTGCCCAGCGAGCCCATCTGTTTCACAACCCATTATCCATTTTCCACCTGCTCGTTTCATCTCTGGTTGCTGTTATATATCCGTACTAAACCATATCGTGCTTGCGGTGTGTTGTTTATCCGTAATCAAGACCGTTTGGAAACGCTCGGAGAACGAAAAGTCCTGAATTTTCACGATCCAATTCGTGTCCGATATCCGTTCCGTTGCCGTTCCGCTTTCCCATGATGCCTCCTCCTTGGTGTTAACATCGCTGACCGGTCTGAGACCGAGCATTCCAACTCGGACGCTATGTAGGTGGAACGCTAAAATGTGATGAGCGGCAAAACAAAAGTAGTACGCGTATCGTAGGCATACAGGTTCAGCGTTCAAATACGAGGTGACAGTTTGATCAATGTTGGAAGGGCACCCCCACAGGGAAACAAACACCGTGGTGGATCTAGCACAGCCTAACACACGTCCACCTCATTCCTTGATTAATTGCTCGAAGCGAAACGGGAACAGGAAGACAAAGCAGGTGCAACAGCGCAGCCGGCCCTCTATTCCAATTGCTCGCAAGCCTGGTGAGAGATGTACGCGGTGAGAGAAAGAGATTTGTGGAGAAGGGTTCCTGAGTGGCTGAAAGACATTGGCTTCGGCCCTTCCCAACAAACCACTGTAAATGAAATAGGTGGCTCAAGTCACCGGTACCTCAGAAGGACGTCTTCTTAACACCCTCGACCCTTCTGTCCTTTGTGTTGACTGCTACGCTTGAAGCAGTGAACGAGGGTGTCAGAAACCTCGTCACAAATCCAATCCGGTTGCCAATCCGGATTTACCATGGTTAACGTGTTTCGGGGCGTTAAATCGTTCGGGAAGCCGACCAACGCCCATGGCCAGTTTCGGACTACGAAATCTGAAAGGAGAACCACGATAAGATTTGATCCGCACGCCATGGAGGGCGGTTTGTGGGGAGACGTTCCAAAGATTCGTATCTGGATATCCATATTCGGGAGGCATACGTAGCCTTTGGGTGCCCCTCGGCTGATTTTCGACGGTGGCCGTGCTCCAATCACAAAGAAGAAACGGAGCAGAGGGACGTCCAGGCGCCTAGCAACGAGCCAGTACGACTCGCGGGCATCAGTGGCTCTTTAGAATAAAATAAGGGTGGCCCGTAGAGCCTGCTTCGTGTCCAGGGTATATAAATATCAGCATCTCTGAGGGGGGAAACTAATCCCCAACGACTCGCCTAACTTTTCGTTCCCTCGCGTCTTCTAGCAAAACCATTATCCCCTCCGACCACAATTCGGCATGTCCTTCAACAACTTCGTTGGTGCCAACGCCTCCGACTACCCGACGTTCAGTTCCGACGCCAACCCGTTCGAGTCGAGCAACAGTGAACCTTCCACCAGCGCCATTCAGGCTAGCGGGTCCGATCTTGGCCCGGCACTCAGTAGTCTCAGCACGGCTGAGATCGAGAACTGGTGGCTGGCACCAAGGTCAGACAGTGGCGCCGGCCAGTACGCGGGGAGTACCCTCCTCGACCCGTCTTGGGGTGAGTTCCCCGGCTCAAACGACACACAAGCCGGGTACACGTCTGGAACCACCGAATACAACAGGGGTGAGTCTTACCGTCCGTCGAAACACAGTACTCAACGCTAATAGTAGCCCTGGAAGGTTTCGTGTTCAATGCGCTCGGGGAACAATACGTGGACGCACCCGAACATGCAGGATTCCCCACGGCAAGTCTCACCACGGCACCACACCTCACCCGACCTGCCGAGCCCCCCTCCCATCCGGCCACTTTTGTTGGCCCCACAAGCACCCCCTCCCCCATCCCAACATTGTCGTGGGGTTGTGAGTGTTCGTCATACTTTCGATCAAAACATGATTGCTTACCTACCCAATTAGATTCCCCACTCCCAATCGACATGTACACGGCCGCCGGAAACGACCGGTCGGACATGTACAACCAGCCGCTGGCTGCGCCGGATTTGCGCGATCAGTGGCTTAACCCGACCTCCGTTAGCGACACGAGTGAGTAAACATCCTCTTGTATCCATTCGGGAAAACCATTTACCTTTCAAAATAGTGTGGCAATTCCAACAGCTACATGTGCCGGAGAACTTTGAGGCGGGGTTAAATCCGCAAACGGTAAGTCAGCCCGCCCGTTTCGTTGGAGTTCATCTCGTTGATCGCGATGTCATAGGGCGCCAGTGTCCCCAACGCCGACCTCCTCGCCCAAGTTGCACCCTCGACCGGACCCCGCCGGTCCGTAAGGCACGCGAAGGGCAAAGGGGAGGAGACAAAAAAGGGTAAGGGAAAGCGGAAACTCTTCTCCACGAATGACCTTCCACCGGGCACCGACTGGCCCAACACACGAGACCGATTTTGTGCTGAAATGGCCGAAATCTATTTAAATCAACCTACCGGGGAGGTTGCAAACCCCGAGGCGGCTTACGCCAGATCCACAGAATTTGTAAAAGATGACCTCTACCTCTCAGTAAGTAGCTTTTTTTACTGTGATCGCGATCATCGTTTAACAAACTTGTTGATCTGGTAACAGCCGCTCGTGGTGAAGCCTTTGGGGGAGCGACAAAGCCGGGACTTGGAACAGTACCTGCTTGGCATCCTCACTGAGCTCCGCCCGCGGACTGGTGGACAGAAAAAAGGCGTCCAGTACATGCTCAAACGAGGTAAGCGAATCACTCACCTCCGCACAAAATCAAGCATCGGCTAATCGTTGCCCTCCATAGTTGCGGAAGAACTCGAGGACGAGCTAGTCGTCGTAAATGACGACTTCGTTCTTTTGGACGGTCCATCAAACGAGATCGACCCAGAAGAGCTGGACGCCTCTGCGGGGGCGGTCAGGCGGAGGGCTGCGGAAAAGGCACGAAGGGGGGGCATCCGCCAGAGCTTGGAACGGATGACCCTGTTCTTCAGGTTGCCTGGGCCGGAGTACCTTTTTTCGAGACCGCAAGTACTATTTTTCGGTAAGTCGATTATCTGAACCTTGAAACAAATAGGTCGCTTACAATACCGCGATTATTCCAGCCATCACATATCTTGTGTTTGGCGCAGGGGTATTCGGCAATGGGGGCGAATTCTTCACCCAGAAACCCCAGCCATAGACTGCGGATCCCTATATTTTATACCAAACTATAGATACCTTGATATATGGGGTGTGGCCTCCTTGACTCGATCATGAAGTTGACCAAACACAAGAACTGAACCAAAAGTCGTTGAATCCTCGATCAAGTTGTCAACGTGTTGAAGTTAGCGTTCCGAGCGAACCGTAAAGAATGACATTAGACGAACGGACAGCTCTAACTTGCAAAAAGCAGTATGAAACCGAACATACCGAACAACAAAACGCAAGGGTGCGCACATCGACATCCAGGTGAAGGGAACGGAGAGAGTAAAGAAACGAGTCAAGGGGCAGATGGCGAGGATTTTATACCAAGGCACCTCATGACTACGACGCCGGCGTTAAACCCATTCGTCACCTCTGAGCACGAGGAGTCCCGATGATTGGGACCATCATTATCCGTGAACCCCATTCATCAGCGAGCCTGCGAGAAATTTTCAAGATTAACGTCGGGCCCTCGTTTAGCCGAAGCGGACGAACCAGGTGAGCCGATGGGAAACGTCTCCTCACTGTCCGTTACACGGACAACGATGTTCGGCCACGGCATTCACCCATCCATCGATAGAAGCACCGCTATAAAAAGAACGAGTCTTACCGCATCGTACCCCGTTGGTCAGTCAGATCAGATCAAGAGCCAACTCTGGGTCTTTGTACTGCGCGTGAAGAGGCAGCAACACCGTCTCGTGCCCGTTCTAGGAACAAGGCAAGCTCAACACGATATGTCCGTTGGATAACGACGTTCTGATCCTTGCCAGTCTCACATATTTTTGGTGCACCCCAGATCGCCATCGATAGCGCACAGTGCACGCTCCTTCTCCCCGAATAATGCCCATCGATACGAAGAGTCACGTCACGATAAGTGATGGTTCGCAAGCAACACGGTCAACTTGAAACACGTTCAGGTATTCGTTATTGGTAAACACCCCCCAATTTATGCAGACGGCGAAAAGGACGCACACGCCCGTTTTACAGGCTGAAGAAAGGAACCCGAGGAGTACTACAGAAGATACGCACTAGTAGACACAAGATTGGAGCCGGAACCCGGGAGTCCGGTTTTAACACACCCTTCAGGCCGCCCGCTCATCCTTGTTTGAAAAGAGCGACCGAGTCTTCAGGAAAACTTTCCTTGCTATTTCTCTCGTGAACCTTCAAGACCCCACCATTGCAGACGAGGCTTGATCCTTCCACCCGTCCCCTCCCCCCCACAATGGTTTGGATCTCCTGGGTGGAAGTGAGCGGTGGTTGTCTCTGGCGTCGTGGTGGTTCGGGAACTCGTTCCGATGGAGAGGTCAGACAGTGCTCCTGAGAGAACTGTTCCAGGTCATCATCGTCAATGCGCGGTTTACTAATAGTTGCCTTGGGTCCAGGCTAATCAAGGTGGATGACCCCGCGATCCCCTCGCTCCTGCCCGTATCGGATGCAGCGGGTATTGCTGTGGCTCAAGCGAGAGGCAATCCGACGCAGACCCGCAAGCATGTTATCACTTTACGGTTCAAAGTTGCGCCCGATCGAGAAGGATATCTCGCAAAACATCGTTGACAACGCTAAACATAAATACAGACAAAGCCGCTTTCACACCCGACAACGGCTGGGCAGGTCCTTCGCAGGGAGTGCTCACGAATATTGGTAGCCCACTCGCGAACTTTCGACGGTTCGATGTCTTCATCGAGAAAGGAAACCGTCAGGACCCCGACTGTTGGCTGGGCAACTTGGTTCAAGTTGCTCACGGATTAATGAGGAAGACCCAGGTGACGGCTTCAAGTGAGTTACGGCCGGACAGATCTGTGTTCGCTGGGTACAGGACGTCCGCCTATGGAGACTTTGAACGTCATTAGGGTTGGGTAAAGCGCACACAGGATAACATCACCCTTCCACCCCAATCACATCACCTGCTTTTCTCTCGCATGCATTGGAAGATGTTCAGATCACACCCAAGTTTCTTCGACGTAGATTGTGGATGCCGGCCAAACCGAATCATAAAAGCAAGCTCCTATTCACCGAATGGTACACGACGCGTCCCGAACCAAGCATGGTTAAGGTAGTTGCACACTCTCCTCCGAGTCCGAGGTAGGAAGCATAGGTGGGATGTAATCCGCGCTCATGATCTCAGCCAAACTCCTCGGGTCAATGACCCAAATAGCGGCCACGGAGAAATCACACAGTTCAGAAGGCGACCGCGAAATGAACGACCCTCCTCCCTGTCCGTACGACAGACGGCGGCAGGGCAAACTAGATTCGAGTACGTAAAAACCCAGCTCTTTGGTTGGCAATCTCTAAAAGCTTTATGGGAGCGCATCGGTGCGTTTTATGAAAAGTCGCTCTGGTGGAATCGCTCCGAATCGCGTGGGGTCGCGTGCGGGTTCCGGACTTACGTGAGCGTGATACATGTTCGATAGACTACTCGTCCTCACGCGCAGACCGCGTGGATGAAACCGCTCTCCCTGTGCTTAACTGAGAAACAAAGTTCATGACGGTTAGGGGTCTCGCACTCGACGTCCTCTATTTACCATCTTTTGTGTTTGTTTTCCGGCGGCTCATTGTACGTAGTACATGTACATCCTACTGAGTGGTGAAATTACCATCGCCCGTTGTACACTCCAAACAGAAAGGATACCGTTGAGACCCCGGCCATTGCCTGGTGTTCAAAACAGCATAAATCGCAGTGGCTGACACCACCCTTATCGCAAACCGGTCACCTGGCGAACGAATCGGTTAAACTTCTTGGTCTTGACGTGGACTTCCGAGTCCACAGCATACCGCATCAGCGTCAATGCACACACCGCCCCCCCGCGACAATAGTGACAGTTCTCAGATCTCGTTCATCACCGGCTCTGCCACTACCGTTCCATCTCTCTTCCCATTGATCCCTGGGGCTGCCGGACTTCCTGGGTGCGCCATCCCAAGTGCTCCCCTGCATTGGTCACCACGAAGACATCACACAGAAGCGAGAGCTCGTGGAATCCAGAGTTCTCAAACCACGAGTGTATCTTTCCAGGTACAATCTCGACAAGTCGCCGAACCGAGTCTTCAAGCAAAGGTCCGTGGCTGACTACGCCTTTCCCTCTTATCCTCCCGTAGTTCTCGAACTCCCATAACCCCGCAAACTCCGTATAGAATGGACCTTTATGAAAATCCGGACCCGCAGACCATCGCGGCCTACCTCGAGCTCCTCAGGATCAAGTCCACCGACGCAAAAATTCGATCACACGATGACAAGTTGACCAGAAATCGCTCAACGCTGTCACGGTCTGGTCGAAGCGTTCGAGGGGTTTCTCTTTCTCCTGTACTTGGTCCGGAGGTTATCGCCCTGCCGTGGCCAACCCACCGCGACTCCTCTAGTACCGATCCGGTCAACGATTTCGATGAGCCGACTGGGAACATCCATACACTGATCGCAGACGATGTACCTCCTCAGAAAGAGCAGCCCCAATCCGAAACCGGTGAGCGGTCATCCGGCTCATGCACTTACCTCCCGTTAGCTAACGCGGGCGCGCTTTCCGTGATTTCCGCAGGCCTATCCCGCGGCAGAGAGGCGCCCGCTGAGAGGCCATTGGCTAGTGACATCGTGGTCTCCTCATTCTCACTCGAACCGGATGCAGTGGCAACTGCTATGACCCAAGCACGGGACGATCCCCAGCTACGCAGGTCCGCGAATATGGCAAAACTATACAGTCCCAGGTCGCGAGCGGTTGAACCGGATGTCTCGCTACGAATTGGTGGCGACGAACCGCTCGCGGACCCAGCGCCTCCTCGACAGGGGCGGCCTCGGTCTCATTCCATGAAATCTGACACAAGTCGGTCTACAGAAGTGGATCATGTCCTTTCCATATTTGGGGGTAAGAAAGGGTCCAAGCAACTGCTACAACTGGAATCCGATGAAGCTCAGTACTATGCGGATATACTTGATGAGGTTCGGTACTCCATAAAACTACATACTGCTCCAGCTGATCTAACTCTGCGGCCAGGCTCTAAGCAAGAGAACACCGCACAGTCGAACGCGGACAAGGCAGTTGAAGTGTTTGCAGAGACTTTGCGGAACCTTTGGGATCCTTCCATCGTCGTTCATCCTCACGGGCACATTTGACGGACATGAATCTACGCCATTCGCCACGGGCGGCTTCTCGCAGGTGTACCGGATGACGTTCGAAGGGCGTCCTGTTGCCGTAAAATCTCTTACAATCAATACTGGTGGAGGGGAAGGTCTTCGAAAGATGCGTAGAGTATGTGGTTAAGCCTGCAGACTCAGGAATATCACTCACGCTGGGCCCCAAGTTGCTTGCTAGAGAGGTTGTTGGGTGGAAGTGGCTTCAACATGAAAACATCTTGCCGTTTGTAGGAGTGACTCCAGAGCTCGCGATCGTTTCCGACCTAATGGGTAATGGAAACATCATGGAGTTCATCAACAAACACCCGCGTTACAATCGCCTTCATCTTGTGAGTGACGGTAGGATGTGCAATATCCCTATCTAACGGTTGGGGTTCAGCTCATTGATGCGGCAGCTGGGTTGGAATATTTACACAGCCGCAGTACTGTCCACGGAGATCTTAAAGGGGTGAGTGGCTACACCTGCAATGAGGTTGCATCTAACGGATTACGTCAAGGCCAACATCCTGATAGATTCCAGGGGCTCAGCCCGTCTAGCCGACTTTGGACTTGCAATAATCATCGATGAGTCAACTGTCGGGTCCACCACCGGTGGTCGCGAGCTACGGGGTACAACTCGGTGGATGGCACCAGAGATGTTGCTCCCGGAAGAATACGGGTTTTCCGATGATTGGCAGAGGCGGCTTCCGTCCACTGGTACGGATATCTATGCGCTGGGAATGACAACACTTGAGGTATGCGCGTGCACAAAACAGCTTTTGAATGTCGAACGTCAGTAACATCCCTGGTAGGTATTGACGGGAAAACGGCCATTCCATGATATCAAAAGAGAGGCGACTGTTATGCTTGAAGTCATGAGAGGGAAAAAACCTGATCGCCCCCCTTTGGGATTCTCGGATGCGCTATGGAACCTCTTGTTAGCGGCCTGGGATGCAGAACATGGATCCCAGCCCTCCAGACGGCCATTCATCCGATCGATCGTAAACCAGCTGCGGGAAGATGTGGACAAGTGGGATCATCTTATTGTTTTACCAACCCCAGAGGGGGGGGACGAAAGTTGTAAGCCTTCTACGTGCTCTTAAATGCATGGAAGACCACTCAGACACTCCATTACAACAGGGCTGTCGGGGAGCCCCGAATGGGTAGGAGATGGTGGTAAGCGTGTAGCTTTATTCATCGATTCCCCATTCGCCGACATTGATCCCAGGAACAGTGATTGACACCACGGTGGCTCCAGAAGTGGCATCAAATGCCGGCGTGGCCCCAGGGCCCCCCGGCATCGTAGCAGGGCCCAACATTCCAATGAGCACGTACAAGGGTCAAGCGCCTCCCAAGACTCTCCGTTCAGCTTGGAGGACCGTCCAACAACGACCTCGCAAGAAAAGCGCCAGGGAACCTCCCCCGCCTCCCACCGAGCCTGAACCTCGACCCCCAGTTTCTTTGTGGGCCAACCGGAAACATGAGCGCCGACAGACTGATGCATTAGAGAGAGGTCAAGCATCGACAAATGGACTGATCAACGAACTCAAGGGAAGGATTCGGGGACCGTCACTTGGCAAGGTTGGGGACACGTTACAGGAACTTTTGAACCGAGCTGCTGTCCCTCCTCCGGTTCCCCCTCCCCCACCATCAGAACCTGAGACAGAAGAGGGGTCTTCCGAATTATCTTCCGAATTATCTTCAGGAATTCTTCGTGAACGTGGTGACGCTATCTTACTGAGGCACAGAGAACCGCTCCCACCGATTCGTCAACCCACGCCCGTTCGCGTCGGTCGTACAGGATACCTTTTCCACGATTTCCAGAATACGTCGATACCTCCTGCTCCTCCGCCACCGCGAAACACCAGCCCCAAGGCTGACATTCCAACTCGTTCCACGTCGTTACCCGTTTCTCAGCCGGACAGGGCGACATACGGGAGGCGTAGTCAAACCGCGGTCAGGCGTGCGGGAATCCCCAAACCACCCCCATCTACGGCCTCGAACACGACAGATTCCCATGAGCTTCATGACGAACCAAGAACTCGACCGACTATCACCGTGAGCACATCGGGACCTGACTTCCTTGCCGGAGTTCGGGCAGGGCGAAGGTTAAGGAATCCAGGAGGAGATGGATACTGGAGCAGACAGGCGAGTTACATATAACCTTGTAGTGGAAACAAGTTAACCGCTTGTTCGTTAGACTTCTGAGGTTGGAGACAAACCGACCACAATGCCGCCACTCGAGGAGGCACCTAAAAAATGGTATTATCGTGACTTCCTTACTGAAGTCCGGGAAAGGCGAATGTCAAGGGACCCAGGAGGAGATGGATACTGGAACGGACAGGTGAGTTATATATACCCTTATCGCGGAAACGAGTTAACCACTTGTTCGTTAGACTTCTGAGGCTGAAGAACAACCGACCACAGCGCCGCCACTCGGGGAGGCACCTGGTGAATGGTATTATCGTCGTCGAGTATGTCTTCCAGATGTATCCCGTTCTTGTTGGCTCAGTGTTTTCTTCAGTAACAGGTTCCAGTCCCTCCCCCTGACACAGTCACCGGTGTCCCAACGTAACCTACGCAACCGCTGTCGGGTCCCTCGGGATGCGCGGTCTCAAGTGGGGACCCTGGGGCGCAGTCGTGGATGCCAGGTGCAGGATGTCCGTCTACGAAGTTTTTTGGGATTTGGGATCACTGACTGCCGCGTGAGCGACGAACGCAACGCAAGGGCTGCCCTCCACCTCAATTGTATTACTTGTTTCTCTCTCGCGTGTGTTGGGATACGTTCAGATGTTCTACGTAGATTGCAGGTCCCTGCTAAACTAAATAAAAAACG
>Ga0307515_10023005_pt1 | contig 10954 bp, 4 predicted proteins | sample 17_EM_MG_FD_194513 | JGI IMG/M metagenome (GOLD analysis project Ga0307515, IMG submission 194513) | Populus trichocarpa ectomycorrhiza microbial communities from riparian zone in the Pacific Northwest, United States - 17_EM | ecosystem: Host-associated > Plants > Roots > Unclassified | place...
CAATTTGGCTTCAAATTATATAAATAAAACTTTATTTTATAGCCTTAAAGTAGAGCTATAAAATAAGCCCTTATTTATATATATTGGAGCTATAATGGTAGGGTTATAGGGGGTGTACTGTTCTGATGGTGGGGTGGTATTGAAAGTAGATGCAGTGATTAATTATCCCTCCAATCTTGGAGGGCTGGTAGCTATATAATACAATATTGAGGAAGCTGGGTCCCAGCCTCCTTTCGACACCAGAAGGTCGAATCTCAACAGGTGGATGCGCGCGTCATGGCTCTTAGCGAGTTCCTGATATTTCGCAACCAACAGTATTACCCTTATTTTCCTCACCTCTACCACTACTTTTAGAGGCAGTATATATTGCGCGACGTCACGATCGTCGTTTTGTTATCACAAGAAGCTCGGCGTAAAGATAGGCTTATTATACGATTTTGAAACCTCAAAAAATACAAGGCTCGGCGCTAGCCTGTGCAGGAAGCTAAGCATGGCTTCCTTGCGGAGTTTTCTCGCCCAAATCGGCACCCTCTAAAACCGTATTCGAACCCCCTGCGGGCCCCTAAATTAGCCCCAGCTAGTGTAAGGGACTTCGCGAAATCCGGTGAGAAAAACCGTGCACGAGCCGATCAAGTCTTTTAAGAGGGTTGGCAGAAATCAAGGATAATGCACCACGCATGCACTGCGGCTCGAGTCGGTCAACTGGCCAGGTTGTGGGGACCCACGTTCATATGCAGCTGCAGGCAGAATCAGCCCTGCTCCCACACCGGAGTTGCCACACCATCTCTGCAGTTTGTTGGGTTTCTTGCTGTTTTCCCCTCAGGCCGACTTCCATCTAGGCAACATCTAATCACTCCTATTTATGCCGGCATCTGCGTTGTGTCCGCTCAGACTGGAAACCTCAACAGTCCCTTAAACAGAGCTTTTAAAGCAATTGCTTATCTGTGTAATCTCTGCCATCATTTCAGCGTTATGTCGTATTACAACAACCCTTCTCATATGAACTGTATTGTTCACCCTGAGCCTTCGACAGGACTGGGATCCAATGCGGCCCTTGCATCCATCATCTTCGGGTTGCTGGGCTCTGGAGTCGCTAATTCGGTCGACTTCCAACGGCTTTTGTGGCCAAGACGGTTCTATAATGGCGATTCTTTCCGGGCACTGCTAGCCATGTGTCTGAAGCCCATGGGAGGACCAAATCACAATGCCGCGTTAGAGACGCTTGACAAATTCAGACGAAAAGGACTATGTGACGGACCCATGCAAGGTCACATGCTAGGAACAGCATTCTACCCCGATACAGGGCTTACCTATAACTTTCACGGATACGATGGGCCCGATGATGATAAAGAGGTTCGAAATGGCCTCTGGGTTACCGTCCTCCAGTATTGTCGACGAGTTCAGGGACCTCAGTCAGTTCTGGCGATGAAAACTGACTCTGAAGCGAGGAGCGATAGGTCAAACCCACCCAGAAGAACAACGCAAGTTGTCCACCACCTTCAGCTGTGGCGTCCAGCAAACTATGGAGAGTACCACGATGCCAAAATATTTTCCGAGGACCAGTCACCTTTGGCGTTGATTTTTCCGATTGTCGTGAGCGAAATCTCTGCTGTCATCTGCGCTGCTGCAGTGTGTCACGTCGGTGATTGCATTTGGTTCTCTATATATCTTTGCATTCCATTAGTCCTGAAATTGCTCTCAGTTCCACTCAGCGTCCGGAGAGGGCCGAAGAGCAACAAGATGGAGGAATCGAGTTTTAACAGAGTAGAATCCAAATCACAAAAGACAGTTCTGTTCGAGATTTCTGATTACGATTATGGGTTTCCCATCATCGAGGGAAACGAGCAAGATGTTCGACAATTCTTCAAACACTGGGGCCATCCGCTGCGGGAGAACAGCCGAGATAGGCTTCGGGAAATTGGAAGTATTGCTCTGGTAGCAGTGTTTGTTTTCTATTTCCCAATTGGCCTTCTGAGTATGCTGTGGGTCAGTCAGCGGGTCCGGAATCTGTGGCTGTTTTACCAAATCTATGTTGTTGCAGCAATGCACATTACGCGTCTCAGAGGCTCTAATGGAGGGGGCCGTACCGAAGAAGGTATGGCAGAGGCATTATCACAACGCCAGCTGGTTGGCCTAAGAAGCAGCAATGGCGACGTCATACTGGCGAAGCTTGATTCCACGCCGGTCGAAAGGATGTTGCACGGGAAGGCAAAGATTACCCAGATTATACGAGGGCATGCAGAGATGATGAGCTCAAGGGTGTAGGGTAGGAGAAGGGCTTGGGGCACTCCATGCATCCATTGCGGGCATGGAGTACAGTAAGTATGAGCGCAGAAGCCTGCCCGACTCCCCCTATCGAAAGCTCATTGTCTGCAACCGCCAACCTATCGGAAGTTATCCAGAAGTTTGGCAATTCCATCAACCTAGGACTCCACTCTAAAGGTCGATTCTAAGGTGCTATGGCTCTAACAGGACTATAGTTAATTACTCTAAGCTGAAAAGCTTGACTAATCTTTAATTGTATCCTAATTTATCTATAAAGCAAATTTACATCTAAGTCATTCAATCTTTTGAGGAACAGGAATATATGATTTGACAGTGTTCCGACCTAAGAAGGCTGAAAGCTGCCCCCGTTGCCCAAAGGCAGATGTTATGAAAGATTCAGTGTTTTCCATGCAAACCTCACGCCTGAATGAATCCCAGCTTTTGTACCTTTGCACTATCTCGGTGACTCTACCTCTACCGTTTCTGACGTCAAAGCTTTCTTTGGTGCACTTGGAAATTGAGAACCCGAATCGGACTCTACCAAAGTCGGTACACGGTCAATGCTTCCAAAAGTGGAGGCTTTCGAGTTTGATGATAACAAAGTCAAATCGGAGTCACAACGACTTGGAGCAATGGGTTTCTTGTCGAGTAAGGTACGGGCAGCCTTCTCGGCGTCCCCAAAGCTATTGTGATAAGTAGTACTTAAAGTTGCGCATATCGACCAGCCATTACCACCATCAAGATATACACGAGCTTGGTCTTTATCCTTTGCGCCATGGAAGCCTGTCGCGATGTTCTCTTCAGTTGTTGCCCATTGGTGGCTGTCTGCATAACGGTAGATATACATCGCAAGCGTCGCGTACAGCTGGTACCCAAGCCACAGATATTGCACTGAGAGGGGCATCCAGATAATAGAGGCAATAAGGCCCACTGAAAAGTTTAATCCAAAGCATACAACGATGATAAACTGCGTCACCTCGCGCACACGACTTCGGATAGGGTGACCATAGTGGCGGAAGAACTGCAGCACCACGGGTTCCTTTCCTTCGATTACGAAGATGCCATGCTGAGGATGATGAATTTCGAAAGATTTCTCGATATCTTGTTCATGCGGGTGTGGAGGCATGGAAGAAAGCCCTTCGCGACAAATTGCAAAGAGGGCGCTGATGAGCTTCAAGAATAGTGGAATAAACCATAAACAGGCGAACCAAGTTTGCCAGATAACGGCTGCCACTATACCAGTGATGATACCAGTGGTTTCGGAGACAAAGAGTGCAATGTAAGTGCGACACGACACTCGATTTGTGTCATTCGATATCCTTTTATAATCATCCTTGATGAGCTGAGTGTCGACATACTCCAGCACCAATCGACTGACACATGTCCTCGCACGAAGTGGACGCTTCAACCCAATTTCAGCGTCCAAGTTCTTCCTTGAGGGTTTGTCTACCGGTATCGGCAATTGGCTCGCTGCTCGAGGCCATAACCCGTTTCGCACCAATTCATGGTCCTCAACTTTGCCGGCGTTCCATACTTTATATGGCCATGTGGTGTCGGTGTAGAATGCTGTTCCTAGCATATGACCGAGGGAGTCTCCTTTAAACAAGCCACGCTCGAAAAACTTATCTAGTGTATGGAGAGCGGCTCGATGAAGGGGGCCACCCATGGGCATGAAAAGCGCAATTTTAAGGGCTTTGGTGGTAGAAAATCCGTTCCAGAACCGCTGAGGCCATAGAAGGCGTTCGAAGACTTGACTTGTCGCAGCTTCTGCACCAATGTAGCCGATTAGGGTGCCAAGTGCGCTGAGAACTGCGGCCTGGTCTGAGTTTGAGGGAACGTTACTGGCATCTCTAGGAAAAAGCATTTGGGAAAGAGCAACCGTTTGGCAAAGAGAGGAAGAGTTAATTCGAGAACTCCTGTACCGGTTCTAATACTGCTGAGCTGCAGCTTCTGACGATCACAGATGCAGAACATCGCTGCATTGCTTAAATCTCCTCCTAGATACAGGCCGACGGAGACTTGGGCCATTGGTCGCTCTACAAGAAGCTTTTCTGAGAGGGCATCTAAAAACCAAGAACGAGGTGAGTTGGCAACTGGGGCGCCGGTGATGATTTGCTGGATACAGGGACGGTGCATCGGGGTCAATCTCACCTGCTGCTGAAGGATCGTGGGGCGCACTTCAAGCTGCTGTAAGAGTCGATGCATATGTGAGTTGGGGCACGGCAGACTCGTGGGCTTCCATTACGGTCATTTCTCCTACCTACTAGGTAGCCATTCCACCTATTAGCAGGCACTGCAATGATACAAAGCTGAAGGCTTTATGAGGTTAAGCTGCTTCTGTTGCGTTTGCCTAGGAGCCTGGACCGGTGAAGACGCTAAAAGGGTCTATACTGTGGCGAAGTGCAGATTTGGGCCGATGCAGCAACCGGGTGCTGCGCTAAACAACAACACGTAGCGTCGTTAGGAACATTGATTCTGTGTTAGGCCCTTTTTCGGAATCCCGTGTACGAAATGATGTGAGGGAGCAAGGTGACCCGGTCGCATCGCACACCCTCATGGGCATTACCTAATCTCATAAGCCGCAGGAACTCCTTAGCACGCCCTCGCGAGGGAAGCGCTCTCACCAGGAAAGCTGAATTCGCGCCAAATCGCCTTTACAGCGTGTATACTGGCGACATAAGCTTTTGCCTAGCTGCTGATATACAATGTGTTAATTGCAGTAGTTCTTGGTCTGCCTTCTCCAAACATCCGACCCTCTCTATCTCTCTATCCAATGCTCTAGACCCCAAAGCGTCGTTCCTCCAAGCCAGTTGCCTTCGCTTCCTCCTCGATCTGAGCCCGAATTCGCCCATGACAGCTATAGCAGGTGCTCTAGGATCGGTCATTGGTTATGTCGGCGCTGAAGTCGCGGAGCCAGAAGTCTTTGAGCGGTTGCTCTGGCCCCAGCGGTTCTACAATTACCTGTCGCCATCCACCATGTTGACCACTGCTCTCACCATGCCCATGGGTGGACCCATGCATCGAGCCGCCCTAGAGACCTTAGATTCCTTCCGCAAAAATGGTCTCTACAGAGGTAGATGTCGAGGCAATATGCTTGGAACTGCTTTCTATGAAAAGAAAGAAAACACATACGTATGTCGAACCGGGGGCTCGGATAATGACAAAGAAGTCAGAAATGGGTTTTGGGTAGGAGTGCTTGAGATGATTGACCAAAGGAAACTCAAGACAATCCTGAAAAATAGACTGCCTCCTGACATGATAAGCAAGCAGGACGCTGAGGCGCAGGACTCGCCAAGAGTCTGGAGAGCAACTCAGACACTTTTCATCCTCAAAATCACTGGTGCCAACGCGCCCGACTCTTTTCGTGGCAAAGGACCTAAGTCTCCGGCATCACCTGTGAATGTGCGTGAGGACTGCATCACTCCACAGACTATCGGCTTACTGCTTCTGAGCAAACTAAGTACGCTGACCTTTGCTATCGTTGTTGGAGCCTGGCAGAGGGTTTTCTGGTTAACAGGGTTCTTTTGTGTTCCGCTGTTCCTGAAATTACTTGCTTTGGCTGTCAGCGTTCCCCGGGAACGTCTATCGTTTACGCAGCCAGAAAGTCCAACAAAGTCAGGCATTTCAGAATCCGCTCGGGCGTCGGGGGACGACATATTACACGGCTCGGAGCAAGATGCCTCAAAAAACCGGGGGTCTGCTGAGGCCACCCCGATTTTAGCGTCAAAAGAAATATATGAGGTAAGGTATCCGAGCATCGGCTTTGCGCTCCTGGAAGGCCACCCATCACATATTCGTCCCTTCTTCAAGCATTATGCGCATCCTATACGAATAAGAAAATCCGACCGGTTCCGAGAGATATGCTGCATTATGCTCATTTATATGTTTGTTTTGTATTTTCCTGCAGGCCTCTTAGCGCTGCTCTGGATGAACCCGGTTGTTCAATACCTGTGGCTAGGTTATCAAGTGTACGCTATTATTGCTATGCATGTTGCAAGGCTATTTGGGTTCGGAGGATCCGGAAGGACTGAAGAGCGAGTGGCTCGTCTTTTGGAAAACGGCAGGAAAGTTTGTTTACAGAGTGGAAGTGCCAAAGTCTGGGTAGAGCTAGAGATGGAAGAGGTGGGCTCAGTCAGTGCTGGCCAACGGAGGATTTCCGAGATTGTAGAAAAGCATAGGAAGTCTGGACAGCTGACAGATAATTCCAATGCACCACCTGGAGGAACGATCTTCAGATCATAATTGCTCCGCTCCGTACAGAATCCAAAGTACTCGTGGTGTTGCCGCTAGCGGTCAGTGGCAGAAACAGATATTCGGGACTTGCCATCTAGCCACCAGATCTTTTGATAAATTTATTAACTTTCATTCGTGGATGTCTAGGTTTGACACGTATTCGTGACATTCAAGTAGTGGCCCTCAGAACTAGACAGGCTCCCCATGAATCATCAAAGCTTCACTAATATCTTTTTTGCCATTATTTTCTACGTCGGAATTCATAGTTTTCGCAGGAGCAGTTCAGATGTACGGTCCAGTTCGGTGACGCACGTATAGACATCTACGCTCTTCCCATGCTCACTCGCTGTTACAGAATAGGAAGTAGTGTAGATTAACCAGCGTCGCCTATAAGGCAGGCCTTTCGGTCAATTCAATTCAACACCTGTTACCTCTCTGCATTCGTCATACTCGCTCTGTAGATAGAATACATCATCTTCCTTCGTACTTATTCTCCCCCTAAAGCTGCGCTTATTAACGGTTTCTTTTATTCTAAATATCCAATATCTGCGATTGTTCCCAGGTCGCGCGAATGTCTACCTTTTACACTTTCCGACTATGCCCATTGGAGCTACTTCATCCAAGCTCAACATTAGATGGAGAAAACTGCGCTTGCTGGATATCACCTAACTCGCTTGGAAGGGCCTCCCAGAGACAAATTCCAATTCGCGGCCAGGTAACATACTGATCATACGGATATGTTCGCAAATGGTGAATAAACGGTGGCCCGGTTCCGTGAAGCCTCTATGTAGTCATGTAGGCCCCATAGGCTCGCCTAGACGCCCACAGTCGCCATAGGTGGCTTATTTCCGGTCTAACTTATCTTAGTATGGGATAGCTTTAAGATATAATAAAATCTATATAAGGGCTTAAAAAACCCCAGATCTAGCCTAAAATATAATAGCTTAGAATAGTTATTAGCATAGCCTTCCTAGGTAATTAGGGCGGCATCGCTTGTCTCGAGCCAAGTCATGGGGGCGTCGGGTTCCGATATATTGATGGTGAGGGACGGGAGGAGGTGTTTTGGGGCATCGTTGGTGGTGTGAAGTTTCTGTAAGTAGGGTCGGTTCCGTCTATCCAACTGTAGCTCACAGGGCTGTGGAAAAAGATGTATGGCAGGGAATATACAATGGGTTGAGGTAATACTAACACGTTTTTGAGTTTTGTGTACTGGACTGGAAAGAGAAGACAGTGACCATAGTTGTCGATTTAGGTTGGATTTAGCCTATTACGTACCTACCCTTATTTTCCCCTTAATTTCCGACACCTTCCTCATGTATATATAGTCTCTTTTCTTTATAGATCAATCAATACACGAGTTCTTCTTTCCTGACGTCTTGTCGATCCAGATCGGATTTCCTTACCACCGTCTTACTATTTCAGCTGCTTACTCTCGTATATTTCACAACTTAGCCGGTTACCCCTACTACCTGTCTCAGTTGCCTACACCTACCCTATGTATATATAGAGGCCCTAGAGCCACATTTAATAGACAGAGTTCTCATTCTTTTCTTACAATCGGTGCACGGACTACCGATCGACACGTCTGCGCACGGACTTGACATCGACAATAGTGAACAGAAAGGCGGGGTTGAAAAAAGGCTGCACGTAGGGAGGTTTTGAATGTTTAACTAATGGAGGCCCTCACCCAAATTGTAGTTGATTATTTCTCTTAAGAAATATCTATCTAACAGATTGTCGTTGCTCATAACCTGTCCCAATTCTACACAAACGAGATTATTTGGTGGCATTCTGATAGGAGCGATGTCTGTCCGCCGTAGTTTCGGCTAAATATCGGCAGTGGCGTCGATACTCAACAGAGTTACATTGCCGAGCCAACTGCCGCTCTCTCGCTTCTGTTCGCACTTTTCAGTTCCCAGTCAACCCTGCAAAACCAATCACGGAATACAGCTCTCAATCTGGGTTACGCCCTACATGTTCCTTCATCCATAACCAAATCCCAGCGGTGCGCCACATTCCACCACGTCACCATGTCAGAAGATTATGGCTGGAGGCCCTTCATCATCCCTAAACACGTGAGCTGAATCCGTCTAACCTGGGGCTCCTTTAGTTTATAAGTTGAATCTTAGCTCCTCACCTCACCAATCACTCTCTCCTCTCCCTTGCTTTGCCTCCCCAATGAACTTCTCTTCGAGATTTTCCACCACACCGATCTACTAGGCCGACTCTGCCTCGCCTTCACCTGTAAACACCTCCTCCAAGTCTCCGCATCCGCATCGTTAAGGAAACCTTGCCCTGTCCTACAGAGAGGGTTATGTTTGGAGCTGCTCGGGCTCATCGAGCCATTGAACGCGCGGGGGCGGCCGAAGTTGAGCTGGGCGATCTGTCATGATTGTCTACGGTATCGGCCAACGAAAAAGTGTTACTGGACGACGAAACGAAGAAGTTGGATAATAACAAAGAACTGGCAGAAGAGAGTGAATTCCTGGAAGGTAACACATTTTCTACAGTACTCGGAGGGTTGCCCAGAGTGTTACTATTATTGGGTGTCCTGAGTGTTGCTGTAAAATGTTCAGTATAGCTCTTGGAATCCTCGGTTAAACTAATAAAGACACTTCCAAATTTACGCAAGGTATTTTTCTTTTTAGATAATTACCTTTGTTATGCAGGAAGTTACACAATATGCTACAAAGGCTAAGTTCTGGCGGCTTCCCTGGGTAAACTATATCTGATCATGTCTAATAGCAACCCCGCATGTTTATTTGCCTTCATGTGCATGTCGGTATCTGGTGCCGCCCACAACCAATTCATCGCCATGCGGCACGTCATAGCAATAACGCGACAAAGAATCATTACTTTTCAAATTCAATTGCTTTATGTGCTTACAATCTCAATCAATGCCTAGGGCGACAGTCGTGGAAAGTCAATCGTCTGAATCTGCCGGTGTTGGCGACCTGCGACTGGTTCCTTCGATCTCGGCTCAATCTCTGGGGTCTCGGCAAGTCGCGAGATCGACCTGGTCAAAGCCCCTTGCATCATCCATATTCGTTGGAGTTAATCCTTGCCATAGCACTGACACGTTAATGCATTGGAGCGTTGAAAAATTATCCAGTAGGAGTGTTTCCAGAAACTTTTCGATGGAAAAATATGCCAAAGCATCTCCAATTAACATTTCTAGCTATAATATGAGAGGAATTCACGGAATGGAATCTACATATAGTCTCTTAAGACTGACATAAGTTTTAGACCTGTCCTTTCGCAAACTAATGATCTTAAAAGGGAAAATGATCTTAAATGGACATGTCTATGTGGCCAAGCGAGCACTGCAGCACCCCTGCATCTTAGCAACACCAACATCATCAACATTCACAAAATTGAGCCTTGCTTGCTTGCTTTCCATATTAGTCTCATTTAAGAGCCAATGCCTTATTTACTTAATTTCTAATAATTAATTATTGCTGTTAATAACTTAATAACCTATATACTTATCTAAACCTTCGCGAATTATCCGTAAAAACCTTAAAAACTTAACTAATAATAATACACTCAACGAGCTAAACTCCTCAGAGGTTACCTACCAGTCTCCCTTACCTTCCCCTATACCTTTAGGCGATACGCTAGCATTATAGTCTCTATCCTCTATAATAGCGCCTCTTTCCACAGCTTAATGCGAGACTTTAGCCGCTAAAAAAGCTAAAGAACGGCTTTAATAACTATATAAGGAGGACCTAAGAATTAAAAGAGCTTAGGTAAAGGAGGTTAAGAACTAAATAACTAACCGGAAAATAAGACTCCTTTAGGAATAGGAGAACTATACTAAAAATACTACACGTCTAAAAAGAATAGGAAAATTAGGTAACTAAACTCTATATATTAAGCCTCGCTATAGTAATAGCAAGATTAGCTACGGCAGTATTATCCTTAACCCCAATTAATAAACTAGGTAAGTTGCTCCCCTATATAGCCAATATCCTAAATATCCTCCTCCCTAGCATCCTAAATAAAGAGATACTTAAGGTATTTTAGGGTACTTTCTTACCTAATAACCTCTCTTGCCTTTAGATATACTAGCTCTAGTCTAAGCCTTAGAATAATATCCTTATTATTAATAGCGTCCTTTTTATAAGACTAAAAAAAAGGATAATAAAGGACTACCTATTAGTTAAAGTATAGGTAAAGGGCTTCCTTAACTATATAATAATTTTAATTATTATATATAAGAATCTTTTGGTAGATCTTATTCCCTAAATACTTACCTTTTATAATTAAGTTATCTGGCTATCTATTACCTACTAAATTACTCCCTTAATAACTATAGCCTTAGAGTACTACTTTATAGTTATTTAAAAGAACTAGTTAGAGCTAGCTAACTAAAAGATCTCTAGTAACTTTTTAGATATCTATTATAATCCTAGTACTTATAAATCCGTATCTATTTTAAAACGCGTATAAGTAA
>Ga0307515_10023006_pt1 | contig 10953 bp, 14 predicted proteins | sample 17_EM_MG_FD_194513 | JGI IMG/M metagenome (GOLD analysis project Ga0307515, IMG submission 194513) | Populus trichocarpa ectomycorrhiza microbial communities from riparian zone in the Pacific Northwest, United States - 17_EM | ecosystem: Host-associated > Plants > Roots > Unclassified | place...
TCGATGAGCCGAAGGGGTGGACAGAGCAAAAGCTCCGAAAGAGAAAATCGTCCGAGGAACATGCGAGTGCAAAGTACAGAAAGGCGTACGAAAACGTCCAAGGGGTGGTGTCAAAGCGGTACAGTAAATTAGGAAAGCGCAAAATGAAAAAACACAAGGGAGTGGTGTAGGCGTACATAACATACGGGTTACAAGGGTTGGAATAGCTGTCCTTGTTGGCAGTCGAACGAATAAATGCAAAACTATATCGGAATATAATCTAAGATTGCGAAATGTTTGCTGTTTTAAAGGGAGTAGGGGTGAAAACCCAATCGATGGAGAGCTAGTCGTCGTCGTCGTTGGTGCCATCAAGTCGTGAATGGGTGAGTTTGTTGTATCCTAAGCAGGGCATTCATCGGTAATAAGTCGCGAGGCGTTCGTCCTACGCGTCTTCCCGGGCGTGCGTTTCCAAGTGCCGAACGAGGTTTTGGGCCTGTACAGATTCGCCACTAGAACAGGTCAGTTCATCGCCACATCGCCCCAAACCCTCCACTGACCAAACTTCGCAGTGGCTCCGCTTGTGGGGCTTCTTCCAGTGGTCGTAGCGGTGGCTATTGGCGAAGAACTTCCATGTGCTGTTGTTTTTTGGGTGGCTAGGTTAGAGGTACTGTCAAACCGAACCGGAGGACCAACACATACCAAGGAGGGTTTGAACCGCACTCGTTATTGCACCAGAACGGGCGGTGGCCCAGGTGGCTGCGGATATGCTCAATCGCGCGCTCTGGTTTATTGAAGCCCTCCTCCCATCGCGCCTTCGGGCAAGGGTGCGTTTCGTCTCCGAACAAGCAAACCCATTTCCCGCCACTACCCCCAGAGCCGCCCTCTTGTGAAGTCATGAACTTGAGGAAGCACGTGTACACACTCCTCCCACTGACTCCTAGGCCACCGGTCAGTTCGTCGTAGGGGCCGCTGACTTTCGGTTCGAGCTCGTGCGACTGGAACCAGATCGACTGGAGAATGCGCTCCAGCACAACGCGGCGTTGCGCCGATAGGTCCTTGGTGTCGCGGAAGGACGCGTTGATCATGGCGTGGTCGATCTGGAGCTTTCCCTCTTTCGTTTGATGAGGCTTTGGGTACCAGGTTGGCGTGACAGTGGGAGCAGTTGGCGGCGCACCGACAGTGTAGGAGATTGGATGCCTGATCTGCGGGACTGGCAGTGGCTGAGGAAGCTGTATAGGATTCGTGGGGATGACCAGCTCCAGCGTGTTGGCGGAGGCGCTATCATGGGCCTTGTCTGCTCCCGGGTGCATTGCGGGGAAGGAGAAGTAGCCCCCAGATCCCTCGTATCCCTGGTCGATTGGGGTCTGGAAGATCCCCAAGCTCGTCTCCCGAGATTGAGAGCCACCGGAACTGCTCACCGAAGGAGGCCCCGGGGTGTAAACCGAACTGAAGCTGTTAGTCCTGGAATGGAGTTGCTGGGGCGACAGGAATATGCCACTGTCATGAGGTGAGACGGTAGAGCTTGGGGGCGGCGCATCAGAACCGTTCAGTTGGTCCGCATGGCTCTGCCTATGAAGCTGGGCCCTGGAATGGAGTTGCTGGGGTGACAGGAATACGCCACTATCATGAGGGGAGACGGTGGAGTTGGGGGGATGCACATCGGAACCACTCAGTTCGCGGGTATGGCTCCGCTTGCGCTGCGGAGAAATTCGCTGGTACGGAGAGTAAGAAGGCCGCGCCGATGGATACTGCAACCCAGGTATCTGCGAAGACTGGAGAGTGCGACTTCCACGCTTGGGACGGAGTACAGATGCAACCCGTGAGCCATCAATGAAAGGCATGACATCTTCGCTAGATCTCCGCCTGCTGATGTGAGGTAGGTGATTCGGGTTTGCCATCATGACTGAAATCGGGTCCTGAGGTGCGGGAAGATGGGTACCGTTGACTGCCAATTGGAACTGGGCAGTATAGTAATTTGCCTCGCGCAAACGTTGGGCCATGTCAGGGTCTTGTTGATGAGGAGATGAACCCGGGCTGGAGTGATGGACGGAACCATTCTCGCTGTAACCCATAATTAGATTAATGCAAAACCCCGATAAGGGGTATTTGAAAATGTGCTCACGAGGAAAGGCTGTGATTCGAAGCTGGCGTGGGGAGCGACGTAAGAAATTTACCTGCAGAAATGAGTAGCAGTGGTCAGTCTAGGCTCCAGATAAGAATTGGGCTTCTTACTGAGCCAGGCAAAGTGGTCAAGGGACTGCTCCGCACCTTGCGAATAGGCATGCTCCGCGCCTGTTTGCCCCCAGGGCAGCAAGTCAGCAGGTCTCTCCTGGGTCGAGGCCGAAGCACCCGCTCCCGCGGTAGAACTGGGATCGCTTGGAATCACAGGATCCATCTCGAAGGGACCGAGATCCAATGGGGCTGTAGTTGCGCTCTCCGGCGTAGCCAGCATCGGGTCTCCGTTCTGCGTGCCAGCGGCGCCTTCATGGTCGTGGTGGGTGGCGGCGCCTTCGTAGTTCTTCCACGGTGCACCGAGCATCAGGGGTTGTGCTCCAGCTGAAAGCCAATCCGACGGGACTTCAATTGCAGGGAGATCACCGTGAGAGGATTGACGAGGTCCGAAGTATGCAGGGGCCGTTGGTGGGCCTTGCAGCCTTCCAGTGGTCGGTATCGGGGACGAGGAATGATTGACACCAGCGGTTTGCAGCTGAGGACGCTGGGAAATCGCGCCCGGGAAGTGGTATGGGGAATTACATGGGGAAGGGCCCTGACTGGACATAGCGGCGGCGAGATGAGCGCCTTGGATACTGTGCTGGTAAGCAAGGAGAGAGCTGTCGGTTTCGATACTTGAGCTTTGGGCCCACGGGCTGGAGAGTGTAGTGGGGACGGCGCCTGCTTATAGCCGCATCAGCGCTGCGAGCCTGTGCCCAACAAGAGAATAAAAGAGCCTACTTTGAGCGTCTTTGAGATTTCCTTGGCTATTTGGGAGGGAAGCAACTGGGTTCGTGGTCCAAAAGGGTGCGCTCGGAGAACCACCGGCCATCCGAATCGAGAAGGCGAGCAAAGAAGGTTATCGCGGGATTACTACCTAGTTGTTTTGTGACGATCTACCGGCTTGGCGAAGATTAGCGAAGATTAATCTTATAGCCCCCCACGGTCCAAAAAAAAGACAGTCTCCTCACCGATGACGTCGAACTCTTCCAATATTGTGGGAGACTAGAATTCCAGACTAGCTGTTCGTCTGTATGTATAAAGGGAAATGGATCGTGGTCGTAACGGGCTGTTGATGGGGTGAGACGGGAGATGGAAGGAAAGGGGACGATCCCACACAGGTGCTATCTTCGGTCGCTTATGAAGGGGCGAATAAACGCTGGCAGGGTGGCACTGAGTCTGGTCATCCCGTCATCCCATAAATGGCAGAGTACAAATCCGTGCCCATCTGTAGACGCAAGATGCGAATGGAAAGCAGTGCGGGATGTCCAATGCACATGGAGGCGTTGCTATCGTGAATCATTCGAATCATTGATAGGGGTGGCCGAGGATGCGCGCCTGTCGCTGTGTGGCTCTGCTTTTTAGTTTACTGGACCAACCCGCTCGAAATCCTGGTCAATCAACAAAGCACCAAGAACGGATTCCGTTCAGGAACGCTCGCCGGGGAAATCCAGTGCACCCTGAGGCCGCACCCTACGAAGGCACTGCTGGAAAAGCGCATGTCTCAGGGGGTGGCTTGCATATTTGCCGATGCAGGCGAGTCGAGGACGAGACGGATCGGAACTGGTTGATATATTCAATAAATAGACCGGAACATCGTGCAACATGCTGGCCCACAGGTGGCCCACTGGTGCCTCGGTCGTCGGTGGGTGGGCAGGGAAGGTTCGTCGAAGACGTCGAGGAAGGCGAGCTGGTGCAGATTTGGTACTGTTAGGCCATGTCTGTCGAGCATCTGTTACGTGTTCGAGTGTATCGAGTGTAACAAGCTGGCGATGCAGCATCCGAGTACAGAAATCGCCGTCGGGCGAATCGAGCGCCCTTCGGACTTCAACAAAGCACCTTACTGTATCCCCTTCTCCTCTATACCATGTCATATTTGGCGACATTTGAGTGGGGGCGCACAGCCCCACTGTTCGAGGAGAGAGGCTCAGGTCGCACACCTGACAAGGACAAAAGAATCAAATTGTGGGTTCTGGAGAGAACTTCTTTCAGTGATAAAGTAAGACCCTGTCAGTAACGGGGGAGGGGGAAAGAAGAGGCTGGTGGAAATGGGCTTTGGTATGCGATTAGGGACAGTATTGGATATCAAGTGACGAGGACTGCTGGCAGGCACTCTTCGTCCGTCTTCGGGCGAGTGTGGGCCTTGGACTCGAGGACGCAGCCCAGCTGGGTCAATTCCCCCAGCTCAGAGAGTGACCGCGACATTGAGAACCAAGGTGAATGGTTGGACCTGAGGGGGGATCCTAAATTGGCAGTGTACTGCCATAGAATCGGTCCAGCGCTCACCCACCCTGCCAGACAACAAATGCGGTTCTCCATGCAGCCGCCGATGATCCATTGCATACGACAAGGACTAATAAGCTTCATCAGCGGTCATGAGGTTTGTCTAAGCATATTTTGACTCTTACCTGCCAACAAATTATTGACAATAGGTCCAACGACCAATTATTGTACACCCTGATGGTGCAGAGAAGAAAAGGGGGCCTGGCTCGTGGCCTGACCTCGACACATGTATGTATGGTGGACCAACCCACTATACAGCGGTGGACGCTGAGCGCAATTGAAATGCACCGCGCGTCGGACGCGCGTCGGACAAACTCCGATCATAAATGGAGGTATGTCTGAGTATTTGATTGCCGAACGCCCATTCGGGCCCGAACGCTCATACAGGCCACGTCGGCGGAATCGGAGGGTATTGACACCCTGCGCGCTCAGCCTTGAGGTGGGATTACATATCGGGTATTCCACAAACAATTCAGGCAGGCGTCGGTATGACAGATTTGGCTGGAGTCCATTGATGATGACGGGCGGCCACAGGAACCGAAATGTGTTGGGCGTGGCACTAGCCAAGCGCGAAAATCCTGTGGCAATGATGAAGCACGATTCACAAGAGCCATTCGCGTATGAATTTTGAAGATGAAACGCATCTTGCGAGGATGCCATTTTTTCTCGAGCGTTTAAATGCGCTTGCGGGACTTTACGGCTCCAATTATTGTTACTATATCACTCGGACTGGATACACAAAGCGTGCGATTGTCGCGGAGAATCGGGGAACCGCGGTAACCGCCCCGCCCTCGAAAAGTCCTGTCAGTTTATGCTTGCAGTTAGGCGCCAGAGGAGAACGTACTACATAATTGTGATGCACAATTAACTTGATGCTAGTCTCGTAGGATAACAGCGAAGACAGAACTCGTTGGAGTCAGGGAACAAGCAGTGGGCCAAACAGAAACGCGCTGTTGAACCCATGAGCCGTCAATGAGTAACAAATCTCCGTGTTCCTATAAGCCATGTTAAAACCGAAGAATGATAGCCAGACTTCGTCTAAGTACAGATTGGAGGGCGCGAACAGCTTGGACAAGGCTCTAACGTATCAAAATATCGAACCCAGACGAGAGCTACAAAGACTGAAACAGGCGTTCCAACATAAAATTCCATACACAGTATAAGTGGGGCTGATTCCCAATGTCAAGGCACGTTGATGTGGTGCTTGCGAAATTTAGCCAAACCGCCGTGCCTCCTTCAAATCTGAGCACCCCCTGATGGCGAGGCTAACACACCCCAGTCGTCCGATCTATGGTCATCAATGTCCAACGCTTGACAGGATATGACGTCTCAGGCCAAATGCGCGGCGCTATGAGTAGCATGACCGAGATGCATCCCATTTGTCATTGGTTGCCTGTGCGGATCGATGGGATATCCGGCGCCCCGTTCGTAGCTCCGCTGCCCCAAACTTCCAAGATGGAACATGGGTGACCCTCCACCAGAACCGCTGTCGTCTTCCTCCGATACTGTCGTCCTTGAACCAATTGATATGTGGTTAAAGTGGGGATAAAGGTGGCCTACCGCGGAAGGACCTACACGACCTCCCAATAGTCCCATTGTGGGCACGCCTGGCAGGTGTTCCCTTGACATTCGAATGGGTTGTGCTGGTGACATATGGGCGTACATTATTGGTTGAGAGTGAATGTGATGACTAGCAGGAATTGCCTGAGGGGCCATAGTTGTTGAAGGCTGTGATTGAAGGTTGGTGACGACAGAAGCCAGGGCATCTAAGCCATTGGGGCTTGTTTCTCCTCTTGGTAATGAGGCGGCAATATCGGAAATGCCAATGGGTGCAAACGATTGAGCTGAGGTGTGGCCGGCGTGTGTATCGGACACGTCATGCTCGACGGCATAGAGGTGTGGGTGCTGCGCGATGTGCGTACGATGTGGGTCGTCGCGTCCAGGCCCTCCCATCGCTGGACCGTCGATGAAGCCGAAGGATAAATCTACATTTGAATCGGAGATTTTCCGCTTCCTTGACACAACGTCACTCCCAAAGCTGCTTGATCCGTAAGATGACGCGATGGCAGCGCGGGTTCCGGCATCAATTCGCGCAACCGAGCTGTTAGTTGATGGTGGCGACGGAGATTGGCTAGCAGAACACCACGATGCACGGAACCGCACGTCCATCAGCTGATCAAGACTAACGCCCCACATAAGCTGGAAATTGGTGAACCACTGCAGTACTTCGTGGTTTTGCGTGTGTCGGTGCTTGCCAACTGCCAACAGAAGTGTAGCCACTCAAGGAGAGATCAGGTTCAGTGCGAAATATCGATCCGAATAGAACAACATACTCATAATGTTTGCTCTACCGCGCTCGCCGAGGCTCCGAAGAATCATACACAAATTTTCCAATGCCTTGCGCTCCCTTTCTCCATCAGAAGCGTCCTTGGATTCGCTGCCAAGGAGCGCATACTGAATTACGGCAAAGACTAATTAACGTTTGGGTTTAGGGGAGGCTCGGGGGCACTTACCTCGTGCAGGGCGAGCACGGTGCACTCGGCCAAAGCGTGCATGTAGGCAAAACACCAGCTTCCGGCACCGGCACCACTATCGAGCTGTGATACGTGGAATTCGATGTTGGGTTCGGACAAGTAAAGGTGTTCGGGAAGCGTTTCCAACCAAGCCTATTTTGTGAGTCAGCATAGCCGGGCATCCCCAAACGGTTAAAACTCACTCGGAGATTTTGTTCAAATTCAGAGACATCGGGTGGAGAGGCCGAGGAGATCTGACCATTCTCCCAAGCGGCAATCATCTGATCTAAAGTGGGGGAAGTGAGAAGTGGACTCACAACTGTCTTTGAGGAATAAATTGACACTCACGTTTCTCCACCAGCGCGTTCATCACCCCTGCATATATAGTGCTCACTCGCAAAAGGTTCGCAAACTCACTCTTGCAAGGGTGCCCGTCCGAGGGTAGAGGCAAGTACTCATACTGGATCTCATGCCCTGGTCTATTCTCGATGCGCGGTAGCTCGAAGAGTGCCTCTTCTATCGGAAGACGAAGGCCATTCAGATCTGCTCGCTGTATGCTGAGCGGTCGACTGGTGAAGGCGGAGGAGAGGAGTTCAATGTAGTAGATATACCAGAACGTCCTTCTCATGGCCTCCGTCTTCACATGGCCCGTATACCCTTCTACCACGTTGCTGGACGGCATGTCGAGATGCATGACATCCATGTACTTGAGGACGGTGATCGCGTGGACAAGGTACTTGTCCGACTTGCCGCCACGTCGCATCACGCAGTCATGAACTTGGAGCAGGCAGAGCGCCTGTGCAAGTTCTAGACTTGGCCTGATGCGTAGACTGTCGAGTGAGTCGGATAGGCCAGTCGAGGCCGCCGATTCATTGAAAATGATTTTGATCGCTTCTGCTGCAAAGTTATCCCCCTTGTGCCAGTGCGGTTCTTGAGCGCGACGAAGTGCAGGGTGGTTGGAAAAAGGCGCGGCGAGGGCACAGACGCAAAGGAGCAAGTAGGACGGAACACGAGCTCGCGCGAGCTCATGCATGAAAGTCGGGCGATGGAGGAGAAGGGTCGAGGGATGGCAGCGGGCGAAGAAGACTATGCAGTGGGGTGAGCACATGGTCGCGACGCGAGGAAGAGTGCTTACTGTTTACAAGATGTACAACAGTTCCAGGGTCAATCAAACACACGCCTGGATCGGAAGTCGTGGGTACTGGGGTGGGGGGTCGGTATTGTACATTGGCGTCGAAGCTCGAACCGGACGAGGCCCATCCTTGCGACGAATTGGATTGGCGGTGGGCAGGGGTAGGATTGGGTGGAGCTACAGGGCGGCCAGATGTGTCCGTATAGGTGCAGGGTTTGTCTGCGAAGGCGCTGTCCAGGAATATAAGTCTGAATTGGCTCGAGGCATGTCCTAAACATGCAGCAACGTACCAGTTTCCGCATGGCGACGTTCCATCGCACCTACGCTTGCTCCTGTGACAAGCATCACAGGCCTAGGAATTGAGACGCAATCAGACAAAGGGGAGGTGTGGGTAACGAGAAGGAGCATACTTTTGTAAGGCGCTTCCTCTTGGAGGGTTTTGGGGTTGGGGTTGGTGTAGAGGCGGAGACAGCCGCGATAGTGGACGCGGAGGCTGCTGAGGTGAATTGGGGGACGAAGTTGTCTTGAGTTGGACGTGGAGCCATGGAGAGGGCGTCTAGCCAATAGGCCTGAGACCTTGGGTCGATTGCAGTAGGTAGGTTGACGTTGAAGGAGGTTGCAAATGGGCTGGAGGGTAAAGGAGCTTGCTGAAAGGAGGGGGCGGAATCCATGCGATAGGACGGTGACAAAACTGGTGGTACGAGAGAGTGCACTGTGAAGAGGAAGTACAGGTCGTCAGTGGGGGCAAGAGCCAACAGGGAGGACGGAAGGTTGATGCCGCGGAGGGTCAAGTAGTGCAGCATGAAATGGCTCGTGAGACGCACCGCGTGTCACTTCACTCGCTACAAACACGTCGAGAACACACTGCAAAACCCAATAAAACGTAATTTCCGATCCGCCGCGTCTGTCGGAACCAACGAAACCGCACTCGAGACGGTTTCAAAAAGAAACGAAATTGGAGACCGATGGCCAACAGGACGCGGTGCTTTCTCTTCTCCTATCTCCTATGTAGTACAGGGTGCTGTTTCAAGCCCCTCGTCGAGCTCTTTCGTTCTTTCTTCAGCACCTGCCTGGCCCTCGACCTGCCGCGGCGTGGGTGAGCGTGCGGCGAAGGCGGGACAAGTAGCCCACCCCCACGTTAAATGGGGAATGCTTTCTGTACTCTCGAAGGTGAGTCGACGCCGCTCCCTGTGTCGCGTCGTAAGTTCCCAAGAATACCCAAGAAATCGAGGGCAGAGTCAAGGTGGACAACGGGCCCGGGCGCCGTTTCAGGTTGTATTGCATTTTTCGTTTGTTGCTGCTGCCATCCAGCCATCTAGCCAGGGCCGTCGAGCCGATCGGCGCGGTTCGGTTCGGTGCTCCGCCGGGAGTTGCCCTCCATCAACCCAACCCCTTGCAGATCAGATTCCGCGACGAAAATTGAGCTTAAAATTCAGCAAAATTAAACGACTGCGTTTGACAATCTCTTTCCATTCGATCCAAATTCAGGTGCGGCGTCCGCCCTGGCCTTCCGCAATCCCCCGCAATCCGCGATCTGAGCCTGGCTTAGTTCACCATTCAGCTTTCAGTCCCCCATACAGTTCAGACCTGTTCGAATGACGGATACCAAATGGCGGTGCGCTTCTCCAGACTCACGCTAAAAGGCCGCCGCCCTAGCTGGACGCCTTGAACCTGCAGAACCGTCTCGGTCAATCTCACACTCGAGTTGAAATTACATTAGCACCGCACCATGCAGCCCTAAAACCCATCCTTCAGTGAGTCCGCCAGCATACGATCGAATTCCGGGACGTACCTCGCCTCCACTGCCGCTCTCCGTACAGCCCGCTTCGGGTCATCCAACGCCTTTTGCAGTTCACGAATCACATTAACCTTGTGTGGATGAACCTTATCATATTGTATCGTCATAGCCAGCGCGCCCAATAACTGCAAAGATGCAATGCGCAATCGCTGTCCCCGTATCGCATCGAGTCAGTACACGCGGGAGGGGCACACAGGTATGGCGGAAGCTCACCATGGAAGACACTTGACCTGGTATGATGATTGCGTTCCGCAGAGTACCCGAAATGAGACTGCCAACGTGCTCGGAAACGATAGACCACCCGCTCTGTGGCAGCTTGGGCATCTCAGCAGGTGGGGGTTCGTTAGGACATATGGCCAGCAGCGCCTCGATCACGTTGGCTCGCAAATCCGCATCCGGGAGGTCGAGTCCTTGTAATAGCAAAGGCGCTAGCTAAGATCGCACGTGTTATTAGCCCCCGGCGAAATGATCAGGGAAAGGCACACACCGAGTTCATAACACGCGCATAAGTGATTTTCGGGACGGCCTTAATCAAACAAGCCAGGGCGACTAAGTATGCCGATTGCATCCGAGGCGCTGCAGATCGACATGGTTAAACACTGATCCGCACTTTCAATTCCCCGAAAGGCCGTAAACCCACTAGCTGCACCTTTGTGTCCGCCGACGATGTCATGCACGATCCCATCGAAGAATTTTTGCACGGAGAGCAGCTGAATCATATGCCGTCAGTACCACCGATCGCAAGTGACACATACTCATCGGGACATACTCGGACAGTAGCGTGAAATCGCTTGGTCAGAAGCTGCCCTCCTCCTGATCCCGATGTACCCATCGCCCTGGCCGCATCCCAATTGACCTCTTCGTCGCCGAACAGCCCGAACAGCCTACGAATCAATGGCAGAGCGGAAGGGTGGTTCCGGAGCAGCAACGCGCGGCAGATCTGAAACTTCTTTTCAGTCCAAGCCCAAGCCGCACAAAATGTCCAAAAGGAGGCGTACCCAGGTCCATAGATGAAGACCGCGCCTTCGGAGAGGTGC
>Ga0307515_10023007_pt1 | contig 10953 bp, 10 predicted proteins | sample 17_EM_MG_FD_194513 | JGI IMG/M metagenome (GOLD analysis project Ga0307515, IMG submission 194513) | Populus trichocarpa ectomycorrhiza microbial communities from riparian zone in the Pacific Northwest, United States - 17_EM | ecosystem: Host-associated > Plants > Roots > Unclassified | place...
ATGGTGTCAAAAACAACCAACGGGTCGTCGACATACTCACTCGCGGACCTGGAAGCCGCAGGAGTGGTAATCAAGCAAGTCATACAAAAGGATGCAACGCGCGTCCCACCGCTCGAGACCGCCCTGGTGCCCCCAGCAAGTCCGTCGCCGTTTCTGCGTCCCATTTGCAACATTTCTAGTGCTAACACGCTCTTTACAGGCGGTAACACGTCGTCTGGCGCATACTCTGAGCTAGCCACTGAGTCGTGGACTCCATTTTATATCAAGCGGAGTCTGCCTATTCCAGAGGCCCTGTTTGAGCAGATCACTGGCGTACCCTCTACCTGCTCCATGGGTCTATTTCCGCAAATCGACAGGGCGTGGATTGCGCTCAACAACCAGCTTTATTTATGGGATTATGTTCGCGGGTGAGTTGGCTGCCAAACACGATCATGTTGGTGACGCGCAGTGCCCACGAAATTCGTGCTACTATATGCTATGGGCAGTAATTATTGTGTCTGTCGTAAATTCGCGTGTCCAAGCGCGTTGTGGCATTCACAAACGCCTCTGCAAAATGCTTGCTTACCCACGCTCTTGTAGAACTGAATTCCTTCGATACGAAGAACAGCCGTATTCTATATCCTCTTGCGCTCTTGTACCGTCAAAACCAGGCGTATTCATTGACGATATCCAACGCGTCCTCGTCCTCTCCACTAAAGCAACCCTCCAACTCATTGGTCTCTCACGGGACACGGCAACGGGGGAGCTCAAGATGTACGACACGGACATGGTAGTCGAGACGGACGGAAACGAGATGACCAGCATCGTGGGCACGACTGATGGTCGGGTGTTTATGACCGGCATCGACGATGGGTGCTTGTACGAGTTGCTCTATCAGGCTGAAGAGGGCTGGTTCTCTAAGCGCGTTCGACTGGAAAACCGTTCTGTTGGCCCTTTGAACCGGCTCATTCCTGGGGTCTTGGGTACACGGCACAATGGTGGGTCCTCCCTTCGGTCCTCTTTTTCCTTTGCATTGTTCTAATACCTCTGCTCCTAGATCCGATTGTATCCCTCTTGTATGACCCCGAAAGGTCTTATTTGTACACCTACGCTCGCGAAGGCGCCCTCCAAACGTACACTCTCAAATCTGGCCAATTCACGCCCTTGTTCCACATCTCCTCACTGTATCGCGCAATTCAACCTGCACTCCCCGTCAGTGCTACCGGCAAGCGGCACACAATCGACCGCGCTAGTTTCGGAGTGGCAAGTATGCACGCCATCCCGCTCTCCGAGTCGCGCTCGATTTGTTTGGTTATGGTCTCTTTCTCCGGTCTGCGTATCTACCTCTCTGATACCTCGTCCTATGGATCGGGAGTGATGTTCAACGCCCCTGGCACGACCAACCTCCGCGTTGTGCATATTCGCTTTCCACCCGGCACCGACGCGCAATTACCAGGCGAGGTTCTCAATGCGGATTATTTGGCTGGGTCGTTCGTCTGCGCCTACTCTGACGACCCGAGTAAAGACACTAGTCCTGTGTTCTGCGCAACAGCGGATGTAGGACGACTGGTGAAGACTCAGGAATCTGCCCAATCCCCACAACAACAGCAGCAAGGGATGTATGGAGGTATGAGCATGGGGTATGGATATGCGGCTCCTCGGCCGCCGATGCACGAATGGGCCGTCACCCCCCGAATCCCTGGACGCCCGTGGGCCATCGATCACCTCCCCCTCCTCACTCAGACAACAGCGACGGCCACTAGTTTGCTCCATGTCCTCGCGACCCAGTTTGTGCAGCCTCCTGAGCAGTTTTTGGTTCTCACCAACCAGGGGCTGAACTTCTTTGTCCGCAAGCGGCCAGTGGACGTTCTGCGGGTGATCTTAGAACGCGGGGAGGGTGTTGGCCCTGCCGGTGCACAGAATCGTGGGGGGGTGGGTGCGTTTGCCGAGGCGTACGTGATATTTCTCCTCTCTGGTTGTTAATTGATACCCCTACTAACTAGCACTGAATAAAAGGTTTGGAAGGGACGAGACGTGCGCCTCCCTGTTAGCCCTTGCGGCACGCAACACCTACCTTGTGACGGATGCATCGGACCCGGCTGCGTATTCGTCTTCCGCCTTTTCTCCTGGCGCACTCTTTCCCAATGCTGGCCTATTAGAGGCCGGTTTGGATGTAAAGCTGACACATGTTGCCAAGCAGGCGCTGTGGGAGCGCTGTGGGAAGCCCGTATGGGTTGAACGGGGTGGGTTTGGAGGTGCGTTCGGCTTGGTTTGGCTGTTCATTTCGAGGGGTGGAACATTGAATCACTCTTTGGGAACAGGTGACCCACAAGGATCAGTGCTCTTCTCCGGAAAGCGCGAAGGGTTCGCCTTGTATTTTGCTCGCCTTGTCCGGCCAATATGGGGGAGCAAAGTTACCGTTGTCAAGTGAGTCTTGACCCGAGCACCGGATACTAGGGACTCATGGCGGTTGTCGGGTTTTAGTCCAGCGGGACGACATGAATCGATGTTCTCGGATGTGGACCTCGTGAGGGTTCAGCGAAACTTGCAACTTTTGCTTGCATTCCTCGAAGCGTGGGTCCCTCCTCAATTCCCCATAACACCCAGCTGGAGCTGACGGATGAAAAAGGAATCTATCAATCTGGCAAGATATCGGTCGTACTGGCTCAGGAATGGAACAAGAAGCATGGAAGGCCGAAGTCGCAAGCTTTGAGCAGCTGTACATGCTCCTCTCACAAACGATCGAGGCCATTTCGTTCGTGTTGTTGCTCGTCGATTACAAGATCGGGGATGTTGTTGCTGGGTCAACTATCCTTTTCCCTTCTGTATCCACCGCCCACTGACGCTTATATACGGCAGCTGTGACAAGCAGACACAAGCTACGGTTGCGAATCTCACATACTCCGACCTAATCACCACTGCGAAAGGAAGAGACACGGCCCGTGCCTTGCTCAATACCGTGATCAACCAGCAAATTAGTTTCCAGATTTCGGTTGATGCGATCAGCGAGATTTTGCAACAGCGTTGTGGCAGCTTTTGCAGTGCGGACGATGTCATGCAGTACAAGGTCACAGTCCAGTTTATACAAGGAGGGGGAAACCTCTGAGATATTTTGTTTATCCAGGCAATGGAAAATTTGAAGAGGGCGAAAGAGACACCTCCCAAGTCCAAGGAGAGGGCGTTGTGCTTGCGTGAGGCTATACGGTACGCTTTCTCCTGCACCTGACGATCACATGTTGATCACCCTATAGCCTATTCGAGAAAGGTATCCGCAACATGTCCCTTGATAAACTCCACGAGATCGCTGCCGACTTCCTTGCTCTCGGGTGGGCACAAGGAGCCGTCGAGCTTCCGCTACAGTGTGCGCTCGCATGGGACGGCGAGAACCTCGCGGCAGAATGGGGTCCGCCTGGACCCGCGTCTGCCGACATTTCCACCTCGTCGCTCGTTCTGCATACGGGGGGGAGGGACCAAGCCACCCAGTTGCGCAGAGTATGGGAGCGCCGGATGCGGTGTTACGACCTTGTGCTTGAGAGCTTGAAGGCCTTTGACCAACTCGTCCAGAAAGCTACTGCAGAGAATGAGGTCCGGGAACGGGTTGCGGAGCGGGATGAGGCATTCGGCATTGCATTGAGAAGCACGGACCGGATGTGGCATTCGAGGCTTTATGACTGGATGATTGAGCAGGGCTTGACGGATGCTTTGCTTCAGGTGTGTGATGAAAGACAACGTGGCGAGGGAGTTCTGACATGGATAATTTGGGCAGCTCAAGACGCCGTTTGTGGAAGAGCATTTGCAGCAAGAACCAATCGTTCGCAAAAGACTCGATCTGCTTTGGGAGTATCATGTCAAGCATGAAATGTTCCTCCGCGCGGCTGTAGTGCTATGCCGATTGGCCGAGACACCAGAGTGCGTTCCTTTGATCTTTCTACCCTGACTTGAACTCACGTAAGCGGTTGACAGTCTTCCACTTACCCTCCGCGAGCGGGAAGAATACCTGACTTGGTCCGTTGCTAACGCTAGGGGGCACGCAGGCTCTCCATATGGCCACACGGAGAGTGCAGTCGGCTTCTTGACTGATGTGGAGGAGAAACTTGAAGTCGCCAAAGTCCAACGAGAGTTGCTCGATGAGGTCGGCGATCTGATGGTCCGCTTGCAAGAATCCGGCATCGATCTCAATACTCAGTCTGGCTGGGGTGGATATGACCGACTGCAGGATGGCTTGTTGTCCGTCTCCGAGGTATGTTAAACTGACCAATGCTTGTGAGAGATGTTGACCCAATACGCAGATGTACCAAAATTACGCAGAACCATTGGTTATGCACAAAATGAAACTGTTGTTGTTCCATGTATCGGACTATCGGGCGGAAGGGCTCATCAACTCCACCTGGGAGGCGATCTTTGCAGATGGTCAGTCGTATCTCGCGCGCCGCGTTCACTTGCTTAACATTTCACAATCAGTACGAGAAAAGTTCAGCTCACAAGGCGTGGACGACGAAGCCACCGCTATGGACCAAACGGTTTCTGAGCTAGTGCAGAAGCTCTATCCGTCGGATGTTGCATTGCCACTAGGTGCGTAGTATGAACCACACGAGCGAGCGGACTCCTGATCTATTGCAGATGTCATTTCCTTGATGCTAGAGCAGTATGCCTTAGAGAAGCAGGGCAACATACTGCAGGGTTGGGCTCCGCGTGTGTTGCTGAAAGGAGGAGTGCCGCCTGCGGAAATCTTCAACGTGTACAGGCAGATGTACGAGTCCCAGGTAAGCAACTCCTCTTTGTGATCCTATCCACCAGCGGCTTATTTCGCCGACTCGGCAGGTCCCACCATTCAACAACCAAGCCAATGTCCAATTTGTTTCGAGTGATATCGCAATCCTTTTGCATGATTGGGTCACCGAGGCGCTTCGCCCACAATCGACCTTTTCCAAACACGAATTCCCGGTAGGTTTGGTGGACAATACTGTTGATACCTACATAAACGAACTGGTGCCGAGCAACCAGCGGACACTGGAGCTGTATACAGAAGTCAAGAACCTGATAAGGCAAAATTGGTAGTCTAGGCCACTCGTTTAACCCTCGTTCTGCTATCGTATTCCGACCTGGCTGCTTGCTTTACTGTCATCTACCTAGTATGTCTTCGTGTATGCCCAAGCTTTGCCTGATTCCCAAACCTCTATCTGAACGATCGAACTTTTTAATTCTCTACCTGCAGCCGGGATAAGACTTGAGACTACTTTTTGTGGCCCAGTTTTGTTTAGGAGTTGCTTGAGACCGGTACCCAGCAACTGGATTTGTCGACAAACGGAAGGACCAGTGCTGTACCCTTTGTTTCCTGGCCTTTCCCTGTCTCTTTCACACTCAGTTTACTTGTATTAGATAATTGTTCATGAATACGTAGTGTCGAATGACGTCCAAACAATGCCATTCGACCTTGTTACTTACCCTCCATCACAGTCCCGGCCCGTCGCGTCCCTGACACGGTCGAGGCCCTCGCAACCCGCCGACCACATTCCTTGTCCTCAGTCAATCCTTTCCAAACGCCCCGATCATTACCAATTCTACCCAAAGAAGGACCACAAATGCAAGCTTATTTTCCCTTTCCTGTTCCTGTTCCTGCTTCGACGCGAGTACACACCGGAATTCTGGCTGTGCTTGGAAACAACAAGGACGGAGCCCCATGAGTTGTATTGAGAACCAGTCATAGCAGCGCCTTTTTAATCAACTCGGAAAGCCGGAGGTGCAGCCCTGCGCGGACTTCGAAAGCACCCGCAGATGAGGGTACTTCCGTCTTTTTGGGTCCCCGAGGATACCCTTAAGCGGGGTTGGGACAACCTGGCAGAGACACCAACCCGCGTCTGAAGCGGGGAACTCGATTAAGGCTCGCAACCATGAATGCGTCTGCAACTCTTGATGCTGTTTCTTCTTTGGGGAATGTCGAAATCCAAGTCCATGTTTTCATTAGCCGCCATACCACGGCTGCGGGTTTTGTTGTCTTGCTCTACGACTTCTTCTTGACCCTACCGGATGAAGTGAGTTTTAACTATATGTCCGGATATGTCCGGATATTTCGTTATGCTCACCTCTTCCATCGGTCATGTCTAGGTTCGTCTCGTTTGGCCTGGCTCTCCCACCTTCCCTGAGGTTTTGTATTATGTCAATCGATATACCTCTATCACCTTACTGCTCGTGGCGAACTACCGTCAGTATCGAACTTGTAGAAGTACCACTGATGTTTGAAACGTTTCCAGACCTCGCTGGCTTCAGGCCAATGCTCCCTGATACGGTACAGACCACATACCGGTGGAGTCGCGATTTGCTTTCTGATGGCACCTTAGTTGTTAGTGCCTTGTCCCGGATCGTTTTTTCAAATCTCTCATGGGCACAGCTGTAAAATATGGTTGCTTATAGCAGGGACCGGCCAAATTGTAGCCTCGACAGCGTCCACAGGTATGCTTGCAATCACCCATATTGCTAAGAGTCAACCTCACTCTCGTCCCAGCGCTCCTATGCTTGCGTGTGACATCGCTCTATGCAGGGTATACGCGAACTATTAAGATAGTTTGGGCACTTTTTTTTATATCCTATGCAATAGGCGGAATATTTGCGTTAATCAGCACCGCCGTGTTCTTTAGTGAGTCTGTTCCACCTCTACCTTATGAAATATGACAATGCAGCTATCGATAGGGACGATTAAATCCTCACCAATCGCTCATGTCTGTCTACCTGACTCTTTGGGTCCTGTCATGTACGGCATATTTCTGGGACCGATCGCCTTCGAGGTCTTAGTCGTCGTCTTGACCGTAATCAAAGCGTACAAAGACGCCATAGTATTATACAATGAGTCAGCTGTACCTATCGTATGTTCACCGAGTGCGATAACGTCCATATCACTGAACCGAAACTCACAAAGTTTTACACCTTGATCCGGGACGGGTTTCTGTACGTGGTGGTGCCTTTTTCTGTTCGTAAATTGACCTGGCCGTATCTAGATATTTCGTGGTTGTCGTATGCCAGCCAATACCGAGTAGGCATTATCTAAACGGTGCTCTCAGGTTGCAATCCGCATCTGGAACTCGATCGTCTGGCTTATATTTCCGCCTTCTATGCTCTATCTTGGCATATATGCTGATTGGGCAATCGTCTCAACGTCCGTACACCCCTCCAGCCACCCCCTGTGAGCCCAATGCTGACATTGATAAAGGCTGATATCAAGAATCTTCCTGAATTTGCGGTCAGTCGTGTACCAAGACCCAGTTGAACCCTTAGGCCACGATTTGGCAAGATTTGATAGTGATAATGTACACGCCCCAATGACTCCCGGAGAGCAAGACAAAGAGGAAATATGAGATTGCAACCAGGTGTCGGAAATATTAATATTCCCGCCATAGTTGCTATGGTTTGATTGTTTCCAACGGCAACTGAGCGCTGGTCATATGCAGGCTCGCAGACTGAGGCTCCGCGTATTTTGCGATTTCTGGTTAGCCTTACTTCTCAGTCTTGACGTTATTTGTCTCATGTGTCCACTACAACTCATCTTGATGTGATGCGTGTTTGGGTGGTCTACTACATAAGATAGGTAGCAGTATCTCCTAATAGAGGAGTTGTTCCTTGTTTCCGACACTAGGAGGAAGCTGGCACAGAGATAAAGGTTGTGAACGCGGCGGATGACAATGGCGACATATCTAGTGTCAGGGGTTGCGGTGCACAAAATCGAAATTCATACACAAATATAAGGGCTAATCACTTGAGTTGCGTTGCCACGAAGTACATATATTGATGGGAAGAATGGCCAACCCAAGAGAAATGGTCTGGAGCCTGACACGTATGGAATAATCTTATGAGCTCAACCCAAAAAACCTCAATCGTTGGTACAATCGAATATCGGAGGCGGTTAAAAGGATGGTTTTCACCATCTCAGCTCCTCTGGATGTTAGGGTAGGTCAGTTGAAGTGATATGAAGCAGAAGTTATCTCTCGATACTATCAGGGAAGTCTCATCGAGAACGAGGTATCATACTTCTTGCAGCATTTCATCATAGTTGTTATGAAAAATGACGGACAAATTCAAAGCAGTAGAGCTGAGAATAGCGTACCCCCTTTAGGATACCCTGTCCTCCAATATACCTGCCACCTTTTTGGGTTGCCAGTGACGTGACGATCAGACCGCCTTGATTGTAACGCCCGAATTCTGGGCATATTCCAGCGCGATTTCCACATCTGACAAGGAGCATTCAACTATCCTAATGGTCACTACATGTCCTGGTAGTTTGGACGAGAACTGAATACAACTCTATCACTAACTCATGCAGCAGACGAGTATTTCTTGGAGACGTTGCTGCGGCGGTTCCTCGCTATGATGGTAGAGGGGCCTACCTACAAAATGAAAGGAATCTACGAAGGGACACGATAGTGGGAATATCAAAAACGAGGGTGGTAGAACTGTGCTGATCCTGATTAAACCGAAACACACTAGAATACAGCGAGTGGGCTTGAAGGAGCCCTCCGCGTAGTGCTACGAGTCGATGGAGGATACAGTGAAGTGGACCGATGAAGCCTGAGGAGTGGGTCTCAAAATGATAGGGTCAGACAGGGGACTAGGGTTACGGAGTGGAGGGAGATGCTACGAACAAAACGGGTAAACTGGATATGCGGAGACATCCGAATACGACATGACGGTTTAGCATGAAGGCGAGTCAAAGGGATGATGTGCAAGCGTTAGAGAGAAAAAGGTCAGGCCACCTGTTCTTTGACTCCAGCAATGACTCGTGGAGGGAGACCGGGATGGCGGATTCCAAGCGCATGGCTCAGCATTCTTTTTCCTGGGTTGCCAATTCGCGGTGGCGTGCCCTTCGTACTCAAAGGAGAGCTGGTAGCTACTTGCTCTGGAGGTGTGCGTAGTCCATCTCCAGGCGCGCTGCTCCCCTCGCTGCTTGAAGAAACACCCATCTCGCTGAACGACTTCACGAGGGAATCTATGGATGTCCTCTTGGAGAGTGTAGGAGGAGAGGGCCCGGGGCTGGTGGCGTGTTCGGAGGGCAATTCACTGGATGGCGAGCGCCTTTCTTCCCCAATGTTCAGCTTGCCTTTGTGCGAGATAGAGAGTGCAGGAGAAGACGATAGTTCAACAGGGTCAGAGACTGTGCCGCCCGAAGTGAGAGGCTTGTGTGCTGGAGAGGCAATGCGTTCATGCGACCCCGCTTGAGATATCTCCTCACGGGAGGAAGCCTCGGCGATGTCTTCGAGACCTTGACGAATAGATGGGGTGGCTGCAGTATGCTTTCCAGCAACGTGGTGGACGCGAGGGGAAGGAGCAACTGGATAGTCATGGTAGGCGTTGAGAGTGGTCGGAATGAATTGAGGAGATGTGTTGGACCAGGAGGGAGAAGCTGACAGACCCCCCATATTCATTCCAGAGCCGACTCCTAAGCCGTATCCACTCGCGCTTGCTCCAAAACCATAGCCATCCGTCAGGCTCGTTTGACTGCTCATACTGCTCAAGCTAGTCTGGCTATCCCTCCGGGTAAACCCATAAGCATGTCCGTGCGCGCCTTGGAATCTGTTGGGCGCGCCGATGCCATTCATACCTCCTATTCCGGTAAAGCCGCTGATGGCGCCTGGAGGACCAGCGTTGACAGCGGCAAGAAGCATGAGAGAGACAGCAGGGCTGACATTGGAGAGATTGACGCTATTAGGGGCCGTAGAAACATCTGAGCGAGCCGAAGGAGAACGATTATTGCGTTGCTCGAGGCGAGCGATAATCAGGTCGGCGTCCAAGCCGGTATAAGGAGAAAGCTGAACGGTTTGGTTTGGGGCAGGAAGAAGGTTGGGAGGGAGGTTGCCCATCATCATTAGAAACGCGCTCTTCGCTGCAGGGACTAATTAGCGCGGCGGCTCTGGGTTGACCAAGGGAAGCTACTTACCGATTCTGGGGTCATTAAATACAAGATAGAGACTGGTATCGTCTATCCACTTAATTTTGTACAAGTCGTCGAAAGCGGCAAATGCGTGCTTGACATCCTTTGTGGTTACAGCGGGAGAGAATCCGCTCAGATGGAGAATGCGCGTGACACTGGCTGCCATCTTCGTGGAATTACACGATATTATCTAAAATTTGAGTCGTTTTCAAAGTCGGGAGAGAAACGAAAGGCCGTGGAGGGGAGCAAGTTCAAAATGAGTCTGCCTTTTGATTCCCCCCTTCGTTTCCCCTTCGTTTCCCCTTCGTTTCCCCTTCTTCATTCCTTCCAAGCCCCTGGACGAGCAGAACAGCATAAGCAGGCTTCTCAGTTTCTCCCTGGGCAGAATGAATATGTAACGGTTCGGGATGTCAACACTAGTTCGGACAGGGGTTGACACTTGACAGCCTGCAACTTCGGGATTTCAACAAGTACATCGTACTTCCAGTAACTTGCTTTGGGCTATTGTGCCGACTGTGCGCAACGGGCACGGTGAACTATCGCCCCGCTAACAACGCTCAGTCGATTTAAGGGAGAGCTGGATAGTATTTGAGGCTCTTCGGTTTGGATTTGGTTCACCGAGATGAACCCTTCCTACGTTGAGGAGCTATGCGTCTTTCTTCTCTGGCTTTTCCTGCTGGTCGAGGGGTGCAACCCAATCATATACCAGGTATGCTCAAACTGCGCATCACACCCACTTCGTCATCAGTAGGCCGAAATCCCCAACCGTCATGGGTTGTTACGTCGTGCAAACTCAAGACCTTCAGTATTTGGTGTGCTTTGGCCCTTAGCCCCCACAGGAGAAAACCATTCGCGACAACACTTTGCATCTTGCAGTAGTCGAGAATGAAGGCCCCTTTCCACCAGTATCTCTACTGCTGGGCATTGTCGAGACGGAGATAAGAGGGCTAATGCAACAATGAAAGTTACTGGATTTCTATATCGGTATTAGTGGCCCCGATTAACCCTGTATCTATGAACATTAAGTACACGAAGCGAAGAAACAGCACACATGAACC
>Ga0307515_10023008_pt1 | contig 10953 bp, 6 predicted proteins | sample 17_EM_MG_FD_194513 | JGI IMG/M metagenome (GOLD analysis project Ga0307515, IMG submission 194513) | Populus trichocarpa ectomycorrhiza microbial communities from riparian zone in the Pacific Northwest, United States - 17_EM | ecosystem: Host-associated > Plants > Roots > Unclassified | place...
TTTTTTGAATAGCATAAATCATACCAATTATAATAAGAGTTGATGTGATTTTTATTTTCGTTCTCATTTACATTTTTTAAATCAAATCAATTATAATATAATATTTGTCAATTATAACATATATCTTGATTGAGTTTATTTGTTTTTATATTTGTAACTGTGTTTGATTGTGTTTTAAAAATATATTTTGCTTGAAAAAGTATTGAATTGGGTTTTTTAGTGTTTAATTTATGATGATTTTAATGTGCTGATATTAAAAAATATTATTTTAATATATTTTCAAGTAAAAAATACTTTTAAAAAATACCTGCACTACAATATTAAACGTACACATATGATGGACGCGAAGTGATAGGTATCTATGAAGTGTTAGAGTTATTATTGAGATGATGATCATCAAATTTCTCAATGAAATAAATCCCATTTAAAATATTCCAATGACATTGATATTGAATGAGAATAAAATATTAATTTTCTTAATTTTTTTTTATTGTAAATTTCTTATATAATTTTCTTAAATATATTATTATCATATTTGTTTTTCATATAGTTGCGTAAAGATGATCAATTAATAATTTTTTTTTATTGAAACTTGTTTCCACGATTATAATGAGTTTTTTTATTTTAATAATGCTTTTCATAAAAACATTGTTTTCAAATATTTTTTCATTTAATGAATTATGCTGCTGATATTATTGTCAAAACATAATAAAATCTCTTGAATTAGAAAAGAAAATTTTGATGTTATAAGTACATTTCTCCTCAATCTTATTTGTTGTATTTTTTTAGAATATATATTTTTATTATCGTATAATTAAATAAAAATATAAATTTAAAATCAGATTGGTCTCATGATACATGTCAATCCAAGATATTTTGTCATGATGACATTGTCTTGAAATTTTTTTTTAAAATCAAATTAAATTTTAATAAGTTTTGTCAAGTTAAATGTGAATCCACTAAATTAATCATGTTATATCAAATTAATTTTTATATATTTTAATTTTAAACCTGACTCATTCTAGAGTCAAGTTAGCGAGTCATTATGTTAACTTGTAAAGCTAAGTCAGGTTTTCGTAACTAGTTACAAGAAACCAAAAACGTATTCATCAGGTAACAAATCAGTAAGTATAATGATCTGCTTAGCAAGAAACCTTAACCACACACACGCTAATGATCTGCTTCAAATCAGTAGTACGAGAAAAACATAAATCGGACCACACCGCATCACAAAAAGAAAAAGAACCTGAAACATGGACAATCCGAACAGCGAAAAGACAAAAACAGCATTGCATATAGCCGAGGCTGTCCTTCGTGGACAAAATGGCACTTCTTAATGCAAGCTGCAAGCAAAGTTGACTGTGAAGAATCCTAAAATGTAGCTCAACTGTTTATTTTTAGATTTGTTTTTTAATGATATTGAGTTCGAGTCCTTTCAAGATTACTGGAAGTTTACATGATCATTAATTTCAGGGTCTGTAAAATTAGTCGAGATACATACAATCTAAACACCTATATTAATAAATAAATTTTTTTGACTCCGGTGCATGCTAAAATATGATGTGTCAGATGTAACAAAAGGAAGACAAAAAGAGAATCTGTAGGGGGAGGGGCATGGGTGATCACAACAGCAGAACATGAAGAATGAAAAAGCATCTTCAAACAGGAAAAGATAGTGCGAGCAACAAAAACTGTATTGAAGCATTATCAGTTGAAAAGTATCAAATCCCATACCGCTGCCATTCCAGTTAGCATAGATCTGCGTCTATAGCAGCTGAGGTTGCAAGTTTTGCTCTTGCCAGATTATAAAATGTAACTAACTATTCCTTGGACCTCTTGCCTTTCTCTAAGATTACAGTAAAAATATAGTTAGTGCAGAAAAAAAATGGCCCAATACTTGTTCTACGTTGGCATTCAAGCTATTTATTTGAACTGAAACATGCCACCTCATAATTATGTGAGGATTGAAAAAACTTCATGATGATACAAGAAACATCCCTGTCGGAGGACAAATCCAAGAAGGAAACTCAGATATATGTACCCCTTTAATCAGTGGATGAACAAAAATGAGCATTCTGCTTGAACTGTCGGTTCTGGACATAATCTGATGTTGCTGATCAGCAAGACAATGAAGTATTCAAAGATATTATCATGTATGATGTCAGCTGTGGGCATCAAATGTACAACTTCGGTATCTGATACTTGCACCAATGCAGCATGAAGTCAATACAATTACCTGCAGAAAGAATTGCTTGTGAAAAACCAAGAATCGGTAAAACCGCATACTCAGCTCAGCAGCTAGACATTTTGATTAGTTTTTATCTTTGGTTGCTAATCCAGCGAATATGAAATCAAGGGAAAAAAACCAAGAAAAAAGAATATGGGAACACACAGTACTATCCTTTACATTCCTAATAGTCTCCGATTATCACTAGGGAGAAAATGCATTTGGATGTCCAGAAAGAAGTATAATCATGCAAAGGTTTTTCCTTCCCAAACTGGTATTGCATAGAAAAGTTACATTTGTATTCAATTAATTTCAGAATTAACAGATAAGAACATACTGCTGCAAGGAGCAAGTGTGGCTCCGTTAAGGAAGTTAGGAAGTAAGGAATTACATGTAACTCATCCACCCAGTGAATTGATCACTGCTATGCCATCAAGCAGTTGCCAGGTTAGCCACAATAGCCTGTCCCTCAGAACCAGAAAAAAAAACCACCTGATATTACCAAGATCTAGCAGCATGTTGAGATTTTGCTGTTTCCCTCAAAACAGCCCCCACTATTGCCGCCTGCTCAAGACATTCGGCCTTATGCAGTGCATCCAAAAGTGCAACACAAGTCTTGGTATGAATACTGCAACCCTTCAACCGAGTTTCCTCAAAAAGTTGATATGCGTCCAGTGCCCTATTTGCGATGCTCAGCCCTTCTATCATTGCATTATAACTAGCAGAATCAGGTATTCCCCCACTTGCCCTCAATCTCTCAAATAGACTACTTGCCTGTGCAACATTTCCAGACTTTGCAAGTCCAGAGATCATGGCAGTGTAGGTGATGGTATTGGGTTTTAACCCTTGCTTTTGCATCTCTTGCCAAAACACAAAGGCCTTGTTAAATTTCCTAACCTTACAGAGGCCATTTATGAGAATGCAATAAGTTATCTGATTCGGAGTGCATTTCAAGTCTTTCATGGACTGAAAGCAGACAAGGGCCTCATTAATTTCCTCGGCTTTCACCAATCCATCCAGCAAGCAATTCCATGTGTATACATTGGGCGTTAAACCTTTCTGCATCATTTCTTCCATAACTAGATATGCTTCATCAACTCTACCAACTTTTCCAAAACCATCAATAAGACTACTATAGATCACCTGATTTAACTCTATGCCATTCGACTTTGCTTCCTCAAAGAGCATGTATGCTTCATCAAGTCTATCAATTTTAGCGAGGCCATCGACGACAGAACCATAGGTCACAACAGTTGGATGGTGGCCCATTGTCTTCATTTCCTCCAGTAGCTGATAAGCTTTGTTCACCTTACCTGACTTGCAGAACCCATCAATAACAGTGTTGTATGCACGGGTGTCCAAAACACAGCCCTGGTCCTTCATTGCATAATATAACTCGTAGGTTTCCCGTGCGAAACCAGCTTTCACAAGGCTATGGATTAGGATCGAATAGCTTCTTGTATCAGGAAGAAACCCTCGAGCCTTTATTTCCTCAAACAAAGCCCTGCCTTTCTCAGTTTCACCAGCCTTGAAAACACAATCCATGTAGGTATTCAGGAGCATGAGGTCAGGAGAACATCCACTACGCATCATTTCTTTGTACATCTTGTGACCATCCTCCTTCCTGTCACACTTGAAGAAATTTCTGATGAGGGATGTATAAACAACAACATTTGGAATTTGATCAGCATCCAGCATCCGTTCATAAATCCTGTAAGCATCATCCACTCTACCTTGCTTGCCCAAACCATCTATAAGCGAACAGAATGTAGCACCATCTGGGGAGCAAACTTTATAATCCATTCCTTCAAATATTGAACAAGCTTCATCAAGCTTTTGAGCTTTACACAGCCTATCGATCATTATGTTTATGGTTCTGACATTAGGAAACAAGCCAGCCTCTTTCATGGCATCCCGAACCTTGAAAGCAGCCTCGACATTTCCAGCCTTGCAAAGCATGCCTATTATAATGTTATATGTTGGAAGATTGGGCATTGCATCTCTCTTCATCTCCTCAAAAATTCTTAATGCCTTGTCTGTTTTTCCCTTCTTCCCAAGGCAAGTAAGAATGCAATTATACGCAACCACACTTGGAATGCACCCTTTTGCCCTTTGCCTCTCAAGCAAACTGTATGCCTCGTCAAACTTTCCAGCTGATCCATAACCCATAATCATGGTGTTGTAAGCATACGCACATGGAACTTGTCTGTTTTGCTCCATCTGCTCAAATATCTCCACGGCTTCATCAAGTCTGTTGGCTTTGCATAGAACACCCATCATGCTAGTATAAGTCACATCATCAGGCACTAAACCATTTGCCTTCATCTCATGAAAAAATTTCCAAGCCATATCCACCTTTCCCACCTTACCAAAGCAGTCTATGCAAACATTATAAAGCACAATATCAGCATCAAAAGTGTTGCTCTTCATTTCATCCAGTAGGGAGAGAGCAGCATCAACACGACCCTCCCTGGAAAACACACGAATTAGAGTCGTAAGCAAATGCACATTCACTTCGTAACCCAGCTCTTGCATTTGATTGAAAAGAGCAAGCATGCGATCAGATTCACCTACTTCAGACAAAGCACCGATCAAAGTTGTATAAGCAGAAAACGCCGGGCGAAATTTAAAATGCCTCATCATTTGCAGGAGATCAAAAGCTTCTATAAGCTTCCGTGATTTAACACAGCTCGCAACTAACTCCACGCAAGTGTAATTAGTAGGGCCAAATCCTGCAATACTCATCTCTCCCAGAATCTGCTCTAAGTAATCAAAATTCCTAGTTCTAACCATCACCATAAGAAGTGAATTATAAGCTTCCGGACTAAGTGGTTCCTCACTTTTCCTCTCGACCCAACGGAAATAATTCACTGCTTGATTAACATCTTTCAACCTCCTTAACACTCCAATAACCAACTCAGGTTGAGGTTTTTCATTAAACATTGACAAAGAATTCTCAAGGGATGGTCCCCAAGAACCACTTTCCAAAACATGGCACACGTCATCTACTCCCCGTCTCACACCATCAAAATTCCTCGAGTTTTCTTGATTGACCCCTTCATTACAGAGATGAGATTTCCCACCCGAATCTGAAGGAGGGCCATTAGAAAATGAAGCCAACTTCCTTGAATTGATTAAAATGTACCAACACCTTGAATTGTAAGTCAATACTATTCCTGCAGCACCAAAATGAAAGTAAAAAAGAAGAAGTATAAGATAACTAGAAATTCAAAGATCCCATTTTTGTAGCAAAATCTAAGAACAAGATAGGGTTCAAATTAAATACAAACATGCCATTTATGTAGAAAAATCCAAGAACAAGATAGAATTCAAATCAAATAAAAAATCCCCATTTTTGCAATCTTTCCATAGAATACTTTACCCTGGTTCCTCAACAGCATCTTCACCTGTGTGCAATCGCTACGCTGTTTAATCTTGCAGATCAATCTTCATAATAATCCATGCTTCAAGGAGATAAATAAAAGTAAAAAATAAATTGACCCTAAGAGGTTTTAGGGTTTAAGAGAGTGTTTATCAATGCCACAGAAACTAGGAACCTGACAACAATAAATGAACTTAACTACAAATCAGTACCTCATCTTCCAAATCTATTCATATCCGTACAACATGTACGGCCCAGTACCAGATTCTATATATATAAAGAGGAAATCTCAATAATATACTCTTGAATCTCATCTATTTAAAAAAAAATACTGTAAAAAGGAATAAAAAAAATATTGTAAAAAGAAAAAGATAGGGACTGATTTGTAGTTTTGTAACCACAGCTTCACCTTCAGCATAAACCCGATGCCTTAAAACGCGGCGTTTCACCTTCCCCGTCCCACTCATTGACTGGTAGGAATCTTTTTTACCCCTTTCCACAATAACACTCCACAGAAGAAGGGAAAATACAGAGAGCTTTTCTCAAAAAAATAAAAAATCAATGCATATCTTCTTCTGTTAAATCAATCAAATGGCAGCAGCAGCAGCAGCATCGCAATATCCGAAAGAAGGAGAGGGTTCATACAGGATGGAAATGACAATTCAAACCTCAGACAATGACGGAACAAGCACCGAACTCCGTGCACTCGACTGTAACCTCACCTCTCTCTGTGATCACATCCAAATCGAAGGTTTCAATTCAGGTTCTTTCTCCGATATCATCGTCCACGCCATGGGCTCCACCTACCACCTCCATCGCCTCATCCTCTCACGCAGCTCTTACTTCCGGTAATTACTCACTCACTCACTATTAATTAATTAATTAATTAATCATCATCGTAATTACAATTGATTTGATTGATTTTATGATTAGGAATATGTTGCATGGTCCATGGAAAGAAGCGAGCTCGCCTGTTGTTACATTAAAAGTGGATGATAAAAATGTGAATGCGGAGGCAATTGCTATGGCTTTGGCTTATTTGTACGGACATCACCCTAAGCTTAATGATATTAACGCCTTTCGCGTCTTAGCTGCGGCTTCATTTCTTGACCTTCAGGTAAAAATTACAAAAAAAAAATGTTTTTTTTTATTATTATTATATATACGAGTGACGGTTGCTCTGGTGTGTTTAGTGATTTTGGGTTTGGAGTGATGCAGGATTTGTGTGCAATTTGTACGGATTTTATTATTTCCGAATTGTGGACTTCGAATTTCTTGGCTTATCAGGTTCGGATTTTATTATTATTTGGTTTGGTTGTTGTGAGGTGTGCGTGTGGTTTTTTATTTATTTTTTTGGGTTCTCTCAGGTGTTTGCGGAGAGTCAAGATTATGGAATACACGGGGAACGTGTGAGAAATGCTTGCTGGGGTTACCTTTGTCAAAGTGGTGCGATTGAGTTGAAAGAGGTAAGATTTGATGCTATTGTGTAAATGGGGGGGAATGTGGGGGATGATCAAATGTGGAACAGATGTTTAGATAATCATCGATGATTGTATTGACATCGTAAGAAGAATAGTGGAAAAATCTGTATCACCAGGGTCGGTTTTTTAGATTATGATTCATTTGGAATTAGTGCCGCTTCCTCCCTGGGAAGCAAGATTTTTGAATGACAGGTTTGAGTGACTTGTGATGAGCCTTTTCTGATGTTATAGTAGAGTGAAATGTGTGATGTTGTATTAGTATTATTATGCTCTCAAGGGAAAGCGAGGAAATTGTAATGATTATCTACACATTTATCATGTTGAAGTTTCAATAGTCATGATTTTGAGTTTTTTTTCCCCGTTTAATGAATTCTATGTTTTTGTTTATGTAAGATGTTTATCTAAAAAGGTGAAGTTTTTTGAAAATTTAATAAAATTTGTTTGTACTATCTTATGATTTTGTCTATCGAAACTTTGTTTTGTGTGCTATTTTCTTTCAAGTAGACCTGTTTCTTAACATTTTTAATGTAGTGATTTTATTTCTTTGTCCTCCCTGGAAATGATGATTTATGATGTTAAAGTCTTCGTGGCAGCCTAAATTCATTTTCTGAAGATTGTCTTAACTCGTATGTGTGTTTTGATATTTTGGTATTTGGTTTTATCACGTTGTTATATGTGCAATCTATAAATTATGGATCCTTCCCATTGTGGTAGGTACTTCCAAAACTTTCCTCTCAAACTCTGCATGCATTACTGACTTCAGATGAACTGTGGGTATCTAGTGAAGAGAAACGGTAAGGGGTAGAGATAGCTGATAAATCTCGTTTTCTGGACACAGGTTGAAGTTTAATTACTTTTGTTAACTCTAAGGTTTTCCTTTTCCATTTCTGTTAAAAAGGTTTGAACTGGCACTGTACACTCTTGTTGCAAAAGGTGCCTTTTGCAAGACTGAACATTCTGAGCAAGGAAGTCCCAGTGCTGAGGCGAACATGGATGTTCATTCTGACTCTTCGAAAGCAAAGGGAAAAAACTTGAGTGATAACTGCACTAGTAATGCATTGGAATCTGAACTTGGATGCTTAGCTCTAAAAGATGGCCTTGAGGGACATGATGCTGCTCGTAATCTTCTGGTTGAGCTTGCTGATGGTGTGGTTGACTTCCAGCCAGGGGTTTCTGTTTCCAAACAACAGGCTCAACAAGCTGCGTACACTCAATCGAATTTGGGGACACTACATCCTTGCGATATGGGACAATCTTCATCACTGAGCAACTCATTTTCAGTGATGAATGCAAATGGAACCTCATGTTCTTATTTAGAAATGCCAATCAGTGCTGGAACAAGTGGACTAGAATCTAGTGGAGTGGCTATGGAGGGGCCATCTGAAGACGGCTCATACCATTTGAATAATAATAATTGGCTTGCAAGCAACCAATCTAGGAATTGCAATTCTCTGGACCCTTCCGGTAATGGGCTCATTCTCAATGATTGGGAAAGATGTGACATGCCTCAACTTTCATGGGGTGGTAGGGTTGTGGGCAGAAGACAGGTGAAAGGTTATGCTAAAGGGAACTGTGGAGTTCATAGGGAGGATTATGATACTTTCATCAACATATTTGAAGGGGGTTCTCTTTTGTATTGCAACATGTCTTTTGAGGCACTTTTAAATGTAAGAAAGCAGCTTGAAGAGTTGGGTTTTCCTTGCAAAGCTGTGAATGATGGTCTTTGGCTGCAGGTTTGTTCTAACAGCTGTTTGCTTCCAATATTGTAAATCTTTTTCTATTTCATGAGAATTACATATTTTGCTGTGTATAAAAGATACATGAAAAAGGGAATGGGATATTCCATGCTGCTTATGCACACACAGAATCCAGTTCATAGGTTTTCAGGCTGGATCTGGGGTATCATCCCCTTGCTTCATGCATAAACCATCTGATTTATCTGTCTTTTTGAATTTACTCCTCGATTAAATCTTGGAAACTGCCACCAGAGAATAATGCTACCAATATTATGCCTTTTATTCATCTATTGGAAGATTATACACCATTTCCCACACCAATACAACCATTCATTTTTTTCACAAACCATGCTGAATTCTTGTTTGTATGTAACATGCAGATGCTTCTGAGCCAGAGGGTGCAGGAAATTGGTGCTGACACTTGTAAAATGTGCTGCCTAATGAGTATGGCATGCACTTGCAGGCAGCCATTTGGGATTTCACATGGAGTTGCCACCACAGGTTATTACATGCAAGAGCATGAGCACCACAATTCTCCTGGGGGTGTGACTAATGTATATGTTGCTGATTCTGGTCAAGGCGAGGGAAATGGCCTCTTTAGGCCAGTACGAGTGCATGTTAGGGGACCTATTGATGGGCTTGCAGGTATTGGGCGTGGAACTACATTTGTGCCAGCAGCTGCATGGCCCCCTACACGTTTTGTTTTCTCTCGTGTGCCATTTGGTATGGGCAACAGAAATTGCCAGCAGTCTGTTGCTAGTGATGATTCGGAGAACAGAACTGACCACAATGGAGACCTATCAGGGGATGGGTTGACAGCTCTTGTTGGGTTAAGTCAAGGGGGGAGCAACTCGACTATTCATGGAGAGCATGTGGAAAGAGGATATGAAACAGATTTGCACGGAAGATTGTCTAAAACATCAGTTTCAGCACCGAGCACCAGTGGTATCGCTGTCCAGATGCTAGAATCACCAGAACATGCCATTGGATTTGAGTGGGAGAATGCTAACAACTCCATATCGCTAGATATGAAAACACCTTTAAGTCATTTCCCTCCATTTCGTTTTGGGTGAGAGTTTATTGCATACTTGTTTTCTTGCATTTCTCAAAATTAGTAATTTTGGATAATGAAAGATGTTACACAGAGAGGCTTAGGTGAGTGGACACATTGAATGATGGAATGTCTTTTGGCCATAACCTGTGCTCTGGATTTTTTTTTTTTTCAATTTCCTCTTCATTTGAGGCTATCACTTGTACACAAGAATTGCAAATCACAACCTGATTTCTCAGGATTGTAGTTTGACACTTTGGAGATAATATTTGTGTACTCAAATCATAGAGTCATGGTCAGCTTTATCTGCCTGTCTCAAGAACCAGCCATCATGAGTTTGGTCATCCTCTTCATTTGTGCTACAATTCCACCTATGATTTAACTCTCATTTTCCCTTGGCCTTTTCATTTAATTGGTGAATGCTTTGTGGAACAAGTTCTTACATATCTTCTGCTGAATTGACACAGGGTTGAATTTGAGGATGTGCACAGGCTCAGTGATGGCCAAGTCAAGCACTCTCCGGAACTCTTTTATGCTGGTTCTCTCTGGAAGGTATTTAAAATATCAGCTGTTCACTTGTGAACATCATTTACTAGTTTTACGAGGGTTCTTCAAATGTTCTTATAGAGGTTGATCTTTACATGATCTGTTTGATTTTATAGGTTAGTGTTCAAGCCTTTAATGATGAAGATCCTCAAGGACGTCGAACTCTTGGTATTATTCTGTTTACTAAAAACTTTTATGCTGAAAACATGCTATTCTATGTTCATCAGGATAGATGGAAATTATGTTGCCTTTGTCTCTGCAGGGTTGTTTCTTCACCGAAGGAAGGCAGAGATCACTGATTCCCTCAGAAAGGTTAGCCTTACTTACCAGAGATGATCTGTTATCAATCAAGTATCAACTATGAAAGATATTCCTCCTTTATCATGTTCTTCCTCTTCTTTCCTTTTTTTTTTTTTTATGGTTTCCCTTTTTTGATGATTACCCTGTCACTGGTGTTGTATTCCTAGAATTCATGATTGCCACGTATTATAGTTGAAGCTATCAATTAGCACCAACGTAACTTGCTTTCC